>Ga0207814_100058_pt1 | contig 133893 bp, 114 predicted proteins | sample TtaePargueraPR_7_FD_187755 | JGI IMG/M metagenome (GOLD analysis project Ga0207814, IMG submission 187755) | Aerobic enrichment media microbial communities from Bioluminiscent Bay, La Parguera, Puerto Rico - Tt and P1 (2) (SPAdes) | ecosystem: Environmental > Aquatic > Marine > Unclassified ...
CGCTCGCGGCATCCCGGCATCGCGCATCTCCAGCGAAGCCTTCGGCGAAAGCATGCCCCGCGTGCCGACCGCCGACGGCGTGCGCGAGCTGCAGAACCGCCGCGTCGAAATCACCTACGGTCCAGGCTCGGGCATGTAAGCGATTTCGCCCTGGCGAACACGAAAAGGGCCGGGAGTGATCCCGGCCCTTTTTCCATGCCCGGCACAACTACGCGCAATCGTGCTGCCCCTGACAGTCGGTGTTCATCGGCCCTGCCCTAGGGCCGGCCTTCAATGCTCCGGGATCCGCTCGCCATCGCCACTGCAGTTCCAGACATTGTCCCGCCGCCATGGTGGCGCAGGCTGCCGGCGGACCTGTCGCGCCGCGGCGCAGGCCTTGGCCTGGCGATCGCGATCGAGCTGCTGATCGTGCTGCTGCTGTTGTCGCTGGGCCTCGTGCGCGACGAGCCGGATAGGGAGACGGTGGCGATCAGCAGCTTCGACGTGGGTGAGCCGCCCGCCCCTGCCGAGGAGCAGGCCGACACCGCGCCGCAGCAGGACCAGGCCGCGCCGCCAAGCGCCGTGGCCGACCAGCCGCCGCAACCGCAGGCCTACACGCCGCGCCCGCCTGCGCTCGACATCATGCCGCTGCCCTACCGGCTGCCCGTGACCGAAGTACCCCCCGCGCCGGTGCCCACGCCCGCGCCGTCATCGCGCATCGGCGCGGTGGTGCGCGCGGATCGCAGCTATGGCCCGCCTGACACCGGCTCCAGCCGCGGCGAGGACAGTCCGGTTGTCGGCACGGCGCCCGACGGATCGCCGCTCTATGCGGCCAGCTGGTATCGTGAACCCACGCAAGACCAGCTGGCGGGCTATCTCTCCACCGCCAGCAGTGCGGGATGGGGCCTGATTGCCTGCAAGACAGCGCCAAACTGGCGCGTGGAGGACTGCGAAATCGTGGGCGAAAGCCCGGCAAATTCCGGCATTGCGCGCGCCGTTCAGGCAGCCGCCTGGCAGTTCCGCGTGCGCCCGCCGCGCATTGGCGGGGAATACCAGGTCGGCAGCTGGGTGCGGATCCGCATCGATTACCGCAACCAGTACGGGATTCGCTGAGAGCGCGCGATCAGTCCACCAGCATCAGCGCGTCGAGCGCGATCACGCCTTCACCCTTCGGATAGACGATCACCGGGTTGAGATCGACTTCGCGGATCGAGGGATTGCCTTCCATGATCCGGCCCATGGTCACGATCATTTCGGCCAGGGCATCCACGTCGAGCGCGGGCGAACCGCGCCAGCCGGTGAGCAGCGGGGCCTGTTGCAGTTGCAGCAAGCCTTCTTTCACCTGCTCCACGCCCAGGTCGGTGGTGAACAGCTTCACGTCCTTGAGGATTTCCGCGGTCACCCCGCCGAAACCAGCCAGGACCACCGGGCCCCACTGCGGATCGTGCTTGGCACCCACGATCATCTCGGTGCCCATGGTGCCCATCTTCTCGACCAGCACGCCATCGAGCGAAATGGAGGAATCGTAATTGGCGACATTGCCGTACATGCGGGTGAAGGCCTCACGCACCTCGTCCGCCGACTTGAGGTTCAGGATCACCCCGCCCGCGTCGGACTTATGGCCCAGCGCGGCAGCCTGCGCCTTCATCACCACCGGATAGCCCAGCGCATCGGCAGCCTTGGCGGCATCGTCGGCCGTGGCGGCAAAGGTGCTGTCGGGGAACGGCACGCCCAGCGGCCGCAGCAGGTCCTTGGCGCGGTATTCGGGAATCACGCCGTGTTCGTTTTCGATACCCGGCACCTTCAGCGGTTCGCCCGAACGGTCGGTCAGGTCGCGCTTGGAAAGGTCCGCCAGACGGGCGATCGCGCGATAGGCACGTTCGGTGCTGGCGAAATAGGGAATGCCCACGGCACGCAGGCCGTCGATATAGTCCTGCGGCACGGTGGCGCCTTCGTCGACACCGGCGAAGACCAGCGGCTTGCCAAGGTCGCCGCCTTCCAGCACCTTCTGGATCACTGGGAACTTGATCTTGCACGTAATCGGGTCGGACTGGATGATCGAGGCGACCACGCTGCCCACGCGCTCGTCTTCCAGCAGCGCGGTAAGCAAATTGGTGTAGATCTCCGGCTCCGACAGGCCCAGCGCGGTTATGTCGGTGGGGTTCGAAACCGGCACGATATCGGGCAGCACGGCGCGCAGGTTGGGGCTGTTCTCGTCGTTCAGGTCGACCAGGTCCAGACCGACGTCCTCGGCCAGGTCGAACGCAAGGCCGCGCAGCGCGCCGCTTTCGCCCAGCACAGCCATGTTGGCGCCCGGCAGGCTGGAGCAGGTTACGGCGATGGTGGCGATATCGGCCAGTTCTTCCAGCGTATCGGCAAAGATGATGCCTTCACGCGAAAGCTTGGCCTTCATCAGGGCATAGTCGCCGGCCATGGCACCCGTGTGCGTGGCGGCGCTTTCCTGCGCCTTGTCGCTCTTGCCCGGGTGCAGCATCACGATGGGCTTGCCCGCGGCGCGCGCACGGCGAGCGGCGGCGATGAAGGCCTGCGGGCGGCGCAGGTTCTCGACATACATGGCGATGACGTGGGTGGCGGGATCGTCCACCAGCCATTCAACGTAGTCTTCCACACCAGAGGCGGCTTCGTTGCCGGTGGACACCGACGTGGAAACATAGCAACCACGCGGGTGCAACGTGGTGGCGAGCACCGCGGCGAGAGCACCCGACTGGCTGGCGACGCCCACGGCGCGCGCGCCCTCGGGCGGGGTCTGCATGTTGGTTTCGACGAAGGTCAGCGGGATGCGCGCAACGTAGTTGGTGCAGCCCAGGCAATTGGGCCCTTCGATGATCATGCCGTTATCTGCGGCGATCTTCGCCAGCTCGGCCTGGTCTCTGGCGCCTTCCTCGCCCGCTTCGGAGAAGCCGGCGGCATAGATCACCACGGCACCGCAACCCTTGGCGGCAAGGCCGCGCACGGTTTCGACCACGAACGGGCGCGGAATGGCCAGCACGGCGCAATCGATGTTGTCGGGCAGTTCGTCCACGCCCTTGTAGACCTTCAGGCCCTGCAACTCGTCGCGCTTGGGGTTTACCGGATAGATGTCGCCATCGAATTCATACTGCACCAGGTTGTTGAGCAGCGTGCAGCCGAGTGCACCGTGCCGATCCGAGGCGCCGATGACGGCAACCGACTTGGGGCGCAGCAGGCGATCGATCTGTTCGTTGGTGAAACGGCGGGTGGTCATCGGGCAATCCTCTTCCCTTAAGAAACTCGCTGCGCCTCCTAGCGGGCAGCACAAAAGACGTCACCCCCGCCTTAGGCAGGGGTGACGCATGTTGCTTTGATGGAAATCAGTCCTTCTGGATCTTGGTCTTGTCGAAAGCGCCAAGACCCGGCTTGAAGGTCTTCTCGTCAAGGAACTGCTTGGTGGCTTCCTTGCGGGTTTCCCAGCCGCCAAAGTCGTTCAACGCTTCCTGCGCGCGGATCAGGTAATCCTCGGCATTGTCGTAGGTCATTTCCATCACGCGGCGCATGGCCCACTTGGTGGCACGCAGCGCCTGGGTGTCCTTCTTCTTCAGGACATCGGCAATTTCCTGCACGCGGGCCTTGAGCTGATCATGCGGCACGCATTCGGTGACGAGGCCCTGGTCGGCGGCTTCCTGGCCCGACAGATTTTCGCCCATCATCGCGTGATACATGGCCTTGCGATAGGGCATCAGTTCTGCTGCCACCTTCGAGGCACCGCCGCCGGGCAGGATGGCCCAGTTGATTTCCGACAGGCCGAACTGGGCCTTGTCCGATGCCACCGCGATATCGCAGGCGAACAGCGGGCCGTAGCCACCGCCGAAGCACCAGCCGTTGATCATGCCGATGGTGGCCTTTTCGTACCAGCGCAGGCGTTCCCACCAGCCGTAGGCCTGACGCTGGTGCTCGCGGGTCTTGTGGATACCCTGCTGCTCAGCTTCACGGAAGTATTCCAGCAGGTCCATGCCCGCCGACCACGCATCACCTTCACCGGTCAGCACCAGAACCTGCACGTCATCGCGGAATTCCAGTTCCTCCAGCACGATCAGCATCTGCTTGTTGAGCTTGGGGCTCATGCAGTTGCGCTTGTCGGGACGGTTGAAATAGACCCAGGCGACACCATCGATCACTTCGTACTTGACGGTTTCTTCCTGCGGACGGGGATCGGGTTGTGACGGCTTTGACATTGGCTCTTCTCCTCTTCGGGCGCGACTCGCACCCTTGCATTAATTGTTATCGCCTATAGCGATTCGGATTGCTATGGGCAACAACAATCGCTAGGGTCTGCGGCATGGACGATCCGCTTACCAAGTTCCCCGGCTATTCGCTGCGCCGTGCCGCCAGCGCGGCAGGGGCCGAACTGGCCGCCCGGCTCGCCGAACTGGACCTGCGACAGACCGACGCCTCGGCCCTGCTGCTGATCGGCGCGAACCCCGATATCACTGCCAGCGCGCTGGGCCGCCAGCTGGATATCCAGCGCGCCAACATGGTGCCGCTGCTTAAGCGGCTGGAAGCCGCCGGTCTGGTGGAGCGTCACGCCATCGACGGCAAGTCGCAGGGCCTGGTGCTGACGGCAAAGGGGGCCGACGCCAGGGCGAAGGCGCTGGCGGTGATCGAGCATTTCGAAGGCCAGCTGCTGGCCCGCGTGCCGGAGGAACACCGTGACCACCTGCTGCCGGCGCTCAACGCGCTGTGGCTAGGCGAGAGCTAGCGCCCTTTCCATCGCCTCTGGCCATTGTCCGCGAAATTGATAAAGTCCGGGAAAAATGGCTGGGGGAGGAAAGCTGATGATCCGGACAATTGCAGCCTTGGCTGGTGCAGCACTGCTGCCGCTTGCCGCACCCGCACACGCGCAGGTTGGCGGCGTGCCGCAGGAACAGCATGCCTGCCAGCGCGAATGCCTGGAAAGCTACGTCGAGCGTTACCTGCAGGCGATGAGCGATGGCGAGGTGTCGGACGAACTGTTTGCCCGCCATGTGCGCTTTACCGAAAACGGCGTGGAAATGCCGCTGGGCAACGAAGGCATGTGGGCCACCACTGTCTCTCCCGAAGGATACCGCCTGATCGTTCCCGACGTGGAAACGCAGCAGGTCGGCGCACTGGTGACGGTGCAGGAATCGGCCACCACATCCGCCGCCGGCGCGCAGATGGAGCCCGAACCTGTTGGCCTGAGCCTGCGCCTGCGGATCGATGCCGATGGCCGGATCAGCGAAGTCGAACAGATCGCCGCGCGGCCCGAACGCGCGCTGGGCGGCGGCGAAGCCGATCCCGGCATCTTTGGCAACACCGGCGAGATGGTGGAAGCCATGGGCCAGCCGTGGGAAGGCTACCTGACGGCGATCCCCGAAGGCGAGCGCGCCAGCCGCGCCGAACTGGTGGAAGTCGCCAACGCCTATTTCGAGGCGATCCAGCGCAACGACGGCCAGGGCTACTACCCCTTCACCGACGATTGCCTGCGCTACGAGAACGGCATCATCGCCGCTGCGCCCGAAGGGGCACCGGTCGGCTCGCTCGGCCCGCGCCTTGGCTGCCGCGAACAGCTGGAAACCTCGCTGTATGACGTGGTGACCAGCATCCGCGACCGCCGCTTCGTGGCGGTGGACCGCGAGCGCGGGATCGTGTTCTCCTTCGCCTTCTTCGATCACCGTTCGATCAACTGGACCTGGCAGCTGGGCGAGCTGTTCAAGATCGAGAACGACCAGATCAGCCGGATCGAGGCGATCTTCATCCGCGGGCCCTACGGCATGTGTTCGGGCTGGAGCACTTACTCGCAATGCCGCAGCGAGGAGATCCAGGATGTTCGCTAAGGCCCTGCCCGCCGCGCTGGCCGCGCTCGGCCTCGCCTGCGCTGCCTCATCTGCAACGGCGCAGGAAACCGTGGGCGAATCGCCCTATGCCGCGCGTGTCGATCGCCCCACCTGCACCCGCGAAGAGTTGCAACAACTGACCGACGCCTATGTCGAGGCGCAGCGCCGCGGCGACATTTCCGGCCTGCCGATCCTGGAAAACGCCCAGTTCCTAGAGAATTTCGAGACGGTCGAGCGCGCGGACGGCATGTGGAACACCGCCCTGCCCGTCGCCCACGCGATGAGCTTTCACGACGATACCCGGTGCAAGACCTTTACCGAGATCATCGTCACCGAAGGCGAGACGCCGCACGTCATCGGCACGCGGCTGTTCGTGCAAGAGGGGCAGATCCTGCGGGTCGATTCCATCGTCACCGCACCGGGCGACTGGCTGTTCAACGCCAATGCCTACCTGCATTACACTCGCCAGGAGGACTGGAGCGAGCTGCACCCCTACCAGCGTACCGATCCGGCGGAAATGATCCGCGGGGCGAATGCCTATCTCGATGCCTTTTCCGACAAGTTCACCGACATTCCCTGGGGCGTGCCCTGCGCGCGGCTGGAAGGCGGGGCCTATACCAACCGCGATGGACGGCCCGATGCCTCTTGCGAAGTCGGCATTCCGCCGGGCGTACTCTACATCGTGGATCGCGATTACCTGATCGACGAGGAAATGGGCGTCATCAACGTGTTCTGCCGCTTCGGCAATTCGGACGGTGCGCCCGATTCGCATACCTTCCGCTATATCGACGGCAAGTTCCGGCTGATCCATACGCTGAACCCCATCCCCGGCCCGCAAGCCGCAGACGATGGCAGCGTGCCGGGCTTCAACCCGAATGCCGGCTAGCTGGCGGCGGGCGCTGACCGCGGTCGTGGCGGCGCTGGCCGTGCCGGCTGCCGCCCAGGAAGTGCCCGCGCCCACCGCGCACACGCTGGAGGTCTACCGCAACGCGGGAAGCCAGCTGGACTGGACCGACGAACGCGATTTCGACGCCGCCGAGCGCGGGCTGATCGCACGCTATCCGGACGCGCAGGTGCTGGCCGAAGACGGATCGGTGGTCTGGACCTTCCCCGACTACGAGGCCTTGCGCAATGCGCCGCCGCCTGCCGGCGTGCACCCGGTGCTGTGGCGCCAATCGCGCCTGAACGCGGCGAACGGCCTGTTCGAAGTGGTGCCCGGCATCTACCAGCTGCGCGGGTTCGACCTGGCCAACATGACCGTGATCGAGGGCGAGAGCGGCGTGATCGTCGTCGACCCGCTTACCTCGGTGGAAATCGCCCGCGCCGCGCTGGAACTCTATTACGCCCACCGCCCGCGCCGCCCGGTCACGGCGGTGATCTACACCCACAGCCACATGGACCACTACGGCGGCGTGCGCGGCGTGGTGGACGAGGCAGACGTGCGCGCCGGCCGCGTGCAGATCGTCGCGCCCGCAAACTTCCTGCACGAAGCCGTCAGCGAGAACGTGACCGCCGGCAACGCCATGCTGCGGCGCACGATCTATTATTCGGGCATCATGGTGCCACCGCAGCAGCGCGGGGCGACCGGCGCGGGGCTTGGCCCCGGTGTCTCCAATGGCGTGCAGAGCTTCATCGCCCCCACGCAGGAAATTCCCAAACCCGGCGCGACGCGGGAAATCGACGGCATCACCTTCGTCTTCCGCACCGCCAACGATACCGAAGCGCCGTCGGAAATGATGTTCTACCTGCCGCAGTTCGGCGTGCTCGACATTGCCGAAGTGGCCACGCGCACGGTGCACAACGTGCTGACCCCGCGCGGCGCGCAGGTGCGCGACACCGCGCGCTGGTGGCAGGCGATCGACGCCGTGCTGGCGGAATTCGGCGGCGAGGCAGACGTGATGATCGGCAGCCACCACTGGCCCAGCTGGGGCGAGGCGGCCATCCGCGAACAGCTGGACAACCAGCGCGACTTCTACAAGTTCGCGCACGACCGGGCACTGGCGCTGGCCAATCGCGGGGCCAACATGGACGAGATCGCCGCACAGATGCAGTTGCCGTCCAGCCTTGCCGGCCAGTGGACCCTGCAGGACTATTACGGCACGCTGGGCAGCGCGGGCCGCGCGGTGTTCCAGCGTTACCTCGGCTGGTACGACGGCAATCCCGCCAACCTCGATCCGCTGCCGCAGGTCGAGGCCGCGCAGCGCACGCTGGCCTACATGGGCGGCGCCGATGCGGTGCTGGCGCGTGCGCGGCAGGACTATGCCGCAGGCGATTACCAATGGGTGGCGCAGGTGCTGAACACGCTGGTGTTTGCAGAGCCCGACAACGTAGAGGCGCGCGCCCTGCAGGCCGATGCGCTGACGCAGCTGGGCTACCAGCAGGTATCTGCCACCTGGCGCAACGTCTACCTCACCGCCGCGCGCGAATTGCGCCACGGCGTGGTGCCCATCCCCACCGGTGCTCGCTCGGGCGATTTCCTATCGCAGATGAGCGCGGCGATGCTGTTCGACTATGCCGGGATCGCGCTTTCGGCGGAACGCGCGGCAGGCGTGGACCTTGCGCTGGTGGTGGACCTCGCCGGGGAACAGCCGATGCTGGTGGAAGTGGACGACGGGCTGCTGCGCTATCGCGTTGCCGCCGGTGACGGTGACGATGCCACGACGATCGCGCTGTCCAAGACCACGCTCGATGCCCTGCTGTCACGCCAGACCTCGGTCGGCGAAGCGCTGGAGCGCGGCGAACTGACGGTGCGCGGCGATCCTGCGAAGGTGGAGAAGTTCTACGCCCTGTTCGATCCCTTCTCGCCCAATTTCAACCTTGTTACCCCCTGAGCCGCACTGGCTGCGTAGCACTGCCTAGGCCGCTGCTGGCAAAATCGACAGGCGCGCCTGTCATAGCCCATGGCCGCAATGGGCATGGAATATCCTTCTACCCTCGGCCATCGCCGCGACAGCCGCCTGCGGCTGGCGCTGCCTGCGCGCATGGTGACGCTGGGCGGCTATTCAAGTGTGCTACTGGCCGACCTCTCCCAATCGGGCGCGCGCGTGCACCTCGGCGAAGGCGAAGAGTTGAAACCCGGTGCGCAAGGCATGCTTTCATGGCTCGGCTTCGAAGCGTTCGGCACGGTGGTGTGGTGCCGTTATGGCCATGCCGGGCTGGAATTCGACGAACTGCTGCCCGCCGATATCCTGCTGGACACGCGCGAAAAGGTCGACCTTGGGCTGACGCTGACCGAAGAGCAGTTGACGGCGATACAGGCCCGCGCCTGGTTCGAAGGGCTTCGCTGACCGCGCAGCGGCGCACGAGATTGCTTTTGTCCGAAGCGCAGGCCTGCTAGGGCCGATACATGCCGCGCACACGACTCTACCCGCTGGAAGACCTGGAAGACATTCCCGGCACCAAGGTTTTCACCGCCAAGGCCAGCCGCCAAGCCTATCACCTGCACAAGTTCTGCATGAGCCTGATGAAGGCGGAGAACCGCGAGGAATTCAAGGCCGACGAGCGCGCCTATCTCGACAAGTTCAAGATGAGCGAGGCGCAAAAGCAGGCCGTGCTGGACCGCGACATGATGAAGCTGATCGAGCTGGGCGGGAACATGTATTTCCTCGTCAAGATCGCCAGCACCGACGGGATGAGCGCGCTGAAAGCCGTCAGCGCCACATCGGGCATGTCGGCAGACGAATATGCCAAGATGATGCTGGAAGGCGGCCGTTCGCCCGAAGGCCTTCGCTCTATCAGGGACAGGAACTGATGGCCCGGATCACCGCAGGCATTGCCACCAGCCACGTGCCCGCCATCGGCGCGGCGATTGACCTTGGCAAGCAGGAAGACCCCTACTGGAAGCCGGTCTTCGAAGGCTACGAATTCGTCAAGGAATGGGCCAAGGACCACACGCCCGACGTGGTGATCCTGGTCTACAACGACCATGCATCGGCGCTGATGCTGGATATCGTGCCCACCTTCGCCATCGGTTTCGACGACCAGTTCCTGCCCGCCGACGAAGGCTGGGGCCGCCGCCCGGTGCCCACGGTGTACAACCACATCGACCTCGCCGCGCACATCGCCGAACAGCTGGTGATCGACGAATTCGACATCACCCTGATCAACGAGATGGACGTGGATCATGGCCTGACCGTGCCGCTGTCGCTGGTGTTCGGCCAGCCGGAGGAATGGCCGTGCAAGGTGATCCCGTTGGCGGTCAACGTCTCGCAATTCCCCACCCCCAGCGGCGAACGCTGCTGGAAGCTGGGCGAGGCGATCCGCAACGCGGTGAAGACCTTTCCCGAAGACCTGGACGTGCAGGTATGGGGCACCGGCGGCATGAGCCACCAGCTGCACGGCAGCCGCGCCGGCCTGATCAACGAGAAGTGGGACAAGCGCTTCATCGACCTGCTGGCGCACGAGCCGGAGGAGCTGAAATACATCACCCGCCTCGAATACCTGCGCGAAGCGGGCACCGAGGGGATCGAGCTGATCATGTGGCTGATCATGCGCGCCGCGCTGGGCTACGGCGTGGAGGAAAAGCACCGCTTCTACCGCGTGCCCGCCAGCAACACCGCCGTGGGCCACGTGGTCTACGAGACGAAGAGTTGAACCACTAAGGCAAGATTACAACATCACGGGCCACGCTGCTCCAGCAGGCGCGGCCACCTTCAATCGAGGACGCAAATGACCGACCAACCCACCGCCGCAGACCTTTCCGCCGATATCCAGCGCGTGTTCGAAGCGCAGCAGGCCAACCAGTGGAACGTGAAGGCCAGCGATGCCGCCACCCGCCGCGCCAAGCTGACGAAGCTTAAGGAAGCCGTTGAAAAGCACGCCGACGATATCGTCGCCGCCGTGCTGAAGGATACGCGCAAGCCCGAAGGCGAGATCCGCGTGACCGAGGTGATGAACATCGTGGGCAATATCCAGCTCAACATCGACAATGTCGAAGAGTGGATGAAGCCGGCCGAGGTCACCCCCACCAACAATCCCGACGACAAGGCGCGGATCGTACCCGAAGCGCGCGGCGTGTGCCTGATCCTTGGCCCGTGGAACTTCCCGCTGGGCCTGACGCTGGGCCCGGTCGCCGCGGCCGTGGCCGCCGGCAACACCTGCATGGTGAAGCTGACCGACCTGTGCCCCAACGTTGCCAAGATCGCCAAGGTCATCATCGAGGAAGTCTTCGAGGAAAACGAAGTCGCGGTGTTCGAAGGCGACGTTTCGGTGGCCAAAGCACTGCTGGAACTGCCGTTCAACCACATCTTTTTCACCGGCTCCACGCGCGTGGGCAAGATCGTGATGGCGGCTGCTGCCAAGCACCTGGCCACCGTCACGCTGGAACTGGGCGGCAAGAGCCCGGTGATCATCGACGAAGGCGCGGACATTGCTCCCATCGCCGCCGCGCTGGCGGGTGCCAAGCAGTTCAACGGCGGGCAGGCCTGCATCTGCCCGGACTATGTCTTCGTGCCGGAGGACAAGCAGGCCGAGCTGGTCGAAGGCTTCAAGGAGAATGTCCAGAAGAACCTCTATGACTCTGGCGAACTTGATAAATCTTCCATTGCGCAGATCGTCAACAAGTCGAACTTCGACCGCGTGAAGGGCATGGTGGACGATGCCATCGCGCAAGGGGCGACCGTGGCCGTGGGCGGCGAGATGGACGAGGAAGACCTGACCATCCACCCCACCATGCTGACCGGCGTCACCCCGCAGATGAAGATCATGCAGGACGAGATCTTCGGCCCCGTGCTGCCGGTGATGACTTACGACACGCTGGACCAGGTGGTCGACTACATCGAGGCGCGCGACAAGCCGCTGGCGCTGTACATGTTCAGCCCCAGCGAAGAGCACATGGACAAGGTGCTCAAGCGCACGTCATCCGGTGGCACCACGCTGAACGGCGTGTTTTCGCACTACCTCGAAAACCGCCTGCCCTTCGGCGGCGTCAACGGCAGCGGCATGGGCAGCTATCACGGCTACTGGGGCTTCAAGGAATTCAGCCACCACCGCGCCGTGTACCAGCACATGGCAGCCTAGGTGGGACGCTGGCCGTCAAGCTGGCGAAACCTGATCTTGTCACCATCCTTCATGAACCGCGACGCATCGCCGTTCTCTCGAATGTCGCGCCATGCCATCTGGTAGCACTGAGGCTCGCGGTTGATGCGCACGGCAACCAATCGGCGCACAACGTCATCCGCAAAAATGAGGTCGTGTGCTCCCTGGATCGAAACGCCGAACTTCTCACGCGTCCGCTTGACCAGCATGATCCAGTCCTGATTGCGGAAGTCGTCGTTCGTCATTGTTGGGCTTTCACGACCTTTACCCGCGCCTTCAGGTCGGTGCGGCAGAAGGCGTGCAGGAAGCAGGTCTGTTCGCCCATGTCGAGCGCGGCGCGGGCGAATTCGGCGTTCTCTTCGCTGTGCAGGTAGACGTGGGTTTCCACCGGGTCGGCCTGCCCTGCCTCGCCCGTGCCGCCGCTGGCCCCGCCGCGCGAGAAGTGGATGTCCTGCACCACGTTGTAGGCGGCAAGGTGCTTCTTCGCGATCTTCGCATAGCGGCCCAGCTGGGTCATGAAGCAGAAGCCGATCCCTGCGGCCATGTAACTGACGGCATCGGGCGCGCGACCTTCCTCGTCGCACAGGAAATGGAAGATCGATCCGTGCGGGTTGAACAACTGCTGCTCGACCTGCTTCACCCCGTCATCGCGCAGAGTGCAGATGCCGCGGATATGCAGCACCCGGTCCTGCTCTTCGGCCAGAGAGGATCCTTGCGAACTGGTTGCCTCGTCGGTCAGCGGGCTCATCCCCGCGCGGCGGGGCATGGGCTCGGCGGCCAGCGGGCGGACCCCGTCGATCAGGTGCTCGGGGTCTGGCGGCGGATCGGACTGTACCGGCTTCGCCTTGTCGGGGATCACCTGCCGGTCCTTGTGCGTCAGCGTGAACAGCGAATCCCTTTCCCCGCGCATCAGGCCGTTTAGCGGCGAGGCTGCCACCGCATCGCAAACCAGCGCGCGCAGGGTCTCTGCATCGGCGGGACTGTCGATCCGCGCTTCCAGCTCGATATCCCTTGCGCCTCCGGTCATGGTGCCCTTCAGCGCGCTGCCCTTCATGGTGTAGAAATTGTCCTGCACCAGCTCGACCCGGTCCAGCGCGATGCCGCGCTGCTGCGCCAGCGCCAGCAGCTCGGTCATGTAGCTGGAGACCATGCCCACGGTGAGGAAGCTCAAGGGACACGGCGCCTCGTTGAACCCGTCGAGATAGGCGCCCTCGTCCGAGACGACGCGCCAGACCTGCCCGCTGGCGGAACTGGCAACCAGCCCTTCCTTCTGCATGACCGACAGGGAACGCGCGGCAAAGCGCACCGCCTGCCCCAGCCGGTCCGGCGGCGGGGCAAGCCGGTCGCTGCCGCTCTCGACCGGGAAGAACAACGGGCGTGCGTCCGCGCCCAGGATGTTGTCGTGCCCCGCCATCATGCCTCTCCCTTCGGCATCATCGGCGACGGCTTGCCCAGCACCAGCTCGGCATCGGAGAACCTGATCGGCGTGCGCAGGCCCTTCAGGCCGGGTTCTTCAAGATCGATCACCATGCCGCGCGCCTGGATCTGCGGATCGTCCAGCGCTTGCCTCACCGTGTTTATGGGGCCCGCCGGAATACCGCGGTTTTCCATCTTCAGCAGCACCTCGTCACGCCTCATCGCGGCAATGCGCTTGGCGATCGAGGCCGACAGCGACTTGCGATGGGTCACGCGGCGGGCATTGGTGCTCCACTCGTCGCGCAGCGGCAGGTCTAGTGTCTCGGCAAAGCGCGCGAACTGGCGATCATTGCCCACGGCCACCACCAGCCAGCCGTCCGCTGCCTCGAACGCCTCGTAAGGCACGATGTTGGGATGGGCATTGCCCAGCCGTCTGGGGCTGCGGCCGGAGACGAGGAAGTTCATCGCCTGGTTCGCCAGCGTGCCCACCATCACATCGAGCAGCGCCATGTCGACCTGCTGCCCGCGCCCGGTCTTCTCGCGCTGGTGCAGCGCCGCCTGGATGCCGATCACGGCATAAAGCCCGGTCATGATGTCGGCATAGGCCATGCCGATCTTGGTCGGCGGGCCGTCGGGGAAGCCGGTCAGGTCCATGATCCCGCTCATGCCCTGCACGATGAAATCGTATCCGGCACGCGGCGCATAGGGACCATCGTGGCCAAAGCCGGTGATGGAGCAGTAGACGAGGCGCGGATTGGCATCCTTCAGGCTATCGTAGTCGAGCCCGAACTTCGCCAGGCTGCCGGTCTTGAAATTCTCGATCACCACGTCGGCATCGGCGATCAACGCCTTCACCCGGTTCAGGTCGTCCACACGATTTAAATCGGCGACGACGCTGTCCTTGCCGCGATTGGCGGCGTGGAAATAGGCGGCATCCTTGCTGCCATCGGGCCGCGTGATGAACGGCGGGCCCCATTTTCGGGTGTCGTCGCCGTCGGGGCTTTCGACCTTGTGGACCTCTGCACCGAGATCGGCCAGCACCTGCCCGGCGAAGGGTCCGGCAAGGATGCGCGCAAGTTCGACGACCTTGAGGCCTTTCAGGGGTGCTTCGCTCATGCGAAGCGTCCTACCTACTCCGGCGCGATATGGAACACCCGTTCGGCATTGCCGTGGCACAGCGCGTGCATTTCATCCTCGGTGCATTCGAAGCTTTCGATGAAATCCACGGCCGGTTTCATCGGCTGGTAGGGGTAATCGATCGCCCAGATCACGTTGTCGATGCCCATGCGATCGATAGCGTAGCGCAGCGCCAGGTGGTCTTCCACGCCGCTGGTGGTGAAGACGAAATTGTCGCGGAAGTATTCCTCCATGCTGCGCTGCGTCTTCGGTGCCCGCCCCACCTTCTGGGCGCGGCTGTTCATGAAATTGATCCGCCAGATGAAGAACGGCACCATCTCGCCCATGTGCCCCACGCAGATCTTCAGGTTGGGGAAATGGTCGAAAACCCCGCCAGCCATCATGCGCAGCATGTTGGTACCCACTTCCACGCCGTAGGCCCACATGGCCGAGTCCATCGCATAGTCCATCAGCGGGCCTTTCAGCGTGTCCGAGGGCCCGCGCGGGTGGATGTAGATGGTGGCATCGTGTGCCTCTGCCGCTTCGAAGATCGGCCAGAACTTGGGATCGTCGAAATACTCGCCATTGGTGTGGCTGTTGACCACCAGGCCGTTCAGCCCAAGCTCGGTCATCGCCCGCTGCACTTCCTTGGCGGCGCGCTTTGGGCTGTGCGGGGCGAAGCTGGCCAGCCCGGCGAACCGATTGGGATACTTGCGGCAGATTTCCGCCATCCGGTCATTGCTGAGCGCGGCGAGTTCGGTGGCGGTATCGGCATCGAACATCTGCACGCCCGGCGCCGTCAGCGTGAGCAGGTGCATGTCCACGCCGAACTCGTCCATCTGCGACAGGCGCTGGCCTTCCACATCCTTCAGCCCGTCGAGGAAGTTCATCTTGCCATAGCCGCTGGCGTCGTGATCGGCATCGTAGATCCCGCCCACCAGCAGCTTGTCCGAACTTTGCGAAGGGCCGCGCGCCACCTTGCGCAGTTCCTCGGCTACTTCGGGGATCGTCCAGGCTTCCTCGCAGGCGATCAGGCGGCACTTCTTTCCCATGAAACTCTCCTCTCCCTTTGGCCTGCGTACCTAACGGGCAAGGACGCCGGGCGGCAAATATTTTCCGCGAACCGGGTAAAGACAGGCTAGCTTTTCGAGCGCCGCGGCTCACATGTCCTACCGCCCCGACGGTTTCCCGGCGCGATCGCCGCATCCAGCTTCGGCCCGGCTCCGCTCGGCCAGGCTGGCGATCAGCCGGTCTGAACGGTGTCGCGATAATAGACGAGGTCGCCCAGCCAGTAGATGAAATCGGCCCACCCTTGGGTGGAGGAAACCGGCTGGTTGAACAGCTGCGGCACCACGATCACCGCTGCGCCGATCCATGTCGCGCGGCTGATGCTGCCGGTCGTGCGCCACTCTTGCCACAGCACGGCGGCGAGGAAGGCGTTCATCGTCATGTAGGTTTCCAGGAATGGCACGTAGTCCAGCCCCAGGCCCTGCATGTACACGCGGTTGATGCCCGGCATCAGGATGGCGATGGTTGCGATCAGCATCAGGTTGCGGTGCACCTGCGGCCTGCGTGCGGCGCGGATGGCCATGGCGAACAACACGGCAAAGCTGGGCGGCGCGATCACCGACAGGTAGAACACGCCCGGCCCGCTGCCCGACAGGTCGGTGGTGGAAGCGCCCACGATGGTGATGAAGCAGCCCATCGCCACCACCATGGTGCCCACGGCAATGCCGAACGTGCCCAGCGAACGGTGCAGCTTTACCCGGCGCGCGTTCACCAGTGCCGATTGCACCACCAGCAATACCATCCAGCTGAAAAAGGTGATCCCGTGCAGGTGCACGATCGGCGGCGCCGGCGGAAAGGTTCCCGTCGCCAGCGGCCCGAGGTACGTCATGCCGAACCCGGTGAACACGAACGCGCTCATGCCCAGCGCCATCAGCAGGTGAAAGCTGGGCCTCCAGCGCGTGCGCGCGGCCTGTGGCGGTGCAGTGGTTGCCATGCGGTCCCTCTCCCCTTGAACCCTTTGCTGGCAGGTTAGCACGACACGGCGATTGCCAAATGAGATTTTTGCGCGTTAATTCGTCCTATGGGAGAGCCGCGCAACACCGAAGACCAGAGCTGGACCTCTGCCGGGCTCGCCCGACCGGAGGCGCTGCGCGAATGGCGCGAGTGGGCCGCCAGCACCATCGCGCCGATCGAGGTGGAGGTGTTCGACACCGATGCCTTTGCCGCGCGCTGGATTTCCCACGGCATCGGCCAGCTGCGGCTGCTGCACCTGCATGCTCCGGCCCAGCGGGTGACGCACACCGGCGCCGAAGGCAGCGCGGGCCGCGCCGCGCCATCGATCCAGCTGGTATGGTCGCGCCACGGGGCGATGAAAACGCAGATGCAGGGCAAGAGCTTTGTCATCGAACCCGGCCAGTTCGTGCTGCTCGACAACACCCGTTTCTACCAGATGGAGATGGACACCGAGCACGAGTGCCTCGACCTGATGATGCCGCACGGCTGGCTGGAGCGGCACCTGCCCGATCCCGGCGCCCTGCTGGCGCGTCCGATCGAAACGCGCGAAGGCTGGGGCAAGCCGCTGGGCGCGCTGCTGGAGACCATGCTGGACCGGCTGGACGAAGCGCCCCTGCCCCGCCCGCTGATCGCCGAACAGGTGGGCACCCTGCTGTCACTGGCGACGGGGGTGGACGAGCCTGCGCAAGGCACGCGCCATCGCGGGCAGCTGGCGCGCCGCATCCTGCGCCGCATCGAAAGCGACTATGCCGACCCTTCGCTCTCGCCCGAGCGGGTGGCGGAGGATTGCGGTATCTCCAAGCGCTACCTGCAGACGCTGCTGGCAGGCAGCGGCACCAGCTTCGTGCAGGAGCTGAACGCGATGCGGCTGGACCGGGCAAGCGACATGCTGGCCGATCCGCGCGCGAACGGCCTGCCGGTGGCGGACATCGCCTTTCGCAACGGCTTCCTCGATCCCGGCTATTTCACCCGCCTGTTCCGCAAGCGCTTCGGCATCACCCCCAGCGCCTGGCGCGCCGGGCACGCACCGCAAAGCTGAGCGAGCACGGAGATGAAGATCCTCCTCGCTCTTGGCGTTCTGGTGGTGCTGGCCGCAGTGGGCCTGGGGCTGGCTTACCTCGTCTCGCCCCTGCACACCTTCGATAAGCTGGTGCCCAAGGATGCCGGGGGCGAGAAGATTGCGGAAGGCCTGGCCTATGGCGATGGCGAGCGGCAGGCGCTGGATATCTATGCCCCTGTCGGCGACGGCGAGAGCCCGCGCCCGGTGGTTGTGTTCTTCTACGGCGGCAGCTGGAACAGCGGCACGCGCGAAGGCTATAACTTCGCCGGGCGCGCACTGGCTGCGCAGGGCTATATCGTGGTGGTGCCCGACTACCGGCTGGTGCCGCAGGTGCACTTCCCCGCCTTCGTGCAGGACGGCGCCGATGCCGTGCGCTGGGTGCGCGCGAACGTGGCCGATTACGGTGGCGATCCCGACCGGATCGTGCTGATGGGCCATTCCGCGGGCGCGCATATTGCCGCCATGCTGGCCAACGATCCGCAATGGCTGGGTGACGACCGCGCCGCGCTGCGCGGCCTCGTCGGGCTGGCCGGCCCCTATGACTTCGCCCCGTTCGATACCGCCGCCGCGATCGAGGCGTTCGGCGAATGGCCGCGCGTCGAGGAAACCCAGCCGGTCACCTTTGCCGGACCTGGCGCGCCGCCTGCCCTGCTGCTGACGGGCGAGGACGATACCACGGTCAAGCCGCGCAACAGCCGGGCGCTTTCGGCGGCGTTGACGGCAGCGGGTGTATCGGCGCAGATGGTGACATATCCGGGCGTCGATCACATCAATGTGCTGATCGCGCTGTCCCGCCCGCTGCGCAGCCGCGCGCCGGTGCTGGCCGATGCCAGCGCCTTCATCGACCGGGTTACGCGCCGCGCCACGGCGAATTAGACAAAACACCCTGCGCTTTTATCCCATTGCCCTTGCGCGCGAATCCTTTGCGCGGGGCGCGCTGCCGCGTAATCTCCAGCCTTTACCGCTGCACGTGGACGAGCCCACACAACAAGGGACGCCGCGCCGTGGCCAGCATTTGAGAGGATGCGAAAAGCGATGTCGGAAAAAGGTTTTCCCCTACCCAGCTCGATCAAGGTGATTCCGGGCACGGAAGAGGCGCAGGCCGCCTATCCCTATTACACCCAGTTCGTGCCAGAGGACGACGAGAAGTTCTGGTTCTACAACTCGATGCACTTCCCCGAGCCGATGCATCATTTCGACATGATCACGGCAGAAGCCGCCTATGTCGCCATGGGTGCCTTCAACACCCGCGTGCACGTGCTGCCCACGGCCAAGGGGGTCGATCACCGCATCATCAACGGCCGCGTCTACATCGGCGGCGTGGTGGTGACCGATCCTGACGAGATTGCCGAGCGCACCGAGGAATTCCAGCAGCGCGCGTTCTATTACTACGAGCACTGGGAAGACCTCTACGCCCAGTGGAAGGACAAGATGAAGGCGCTGATCGCGGATGCGCAGGCGCTGCCCAGCCCTGCCCTGCCGAAGTACGAGCCGGTGGAGACCTTCAAGGAAGGCGACGCGGTGCCCGCTAGCCACGACCTGCTGAAGATTTACCAGCAGCAGGTGGAAGGCTACCACCGTATGTGGCACCACCACTTCGAGTTCCTGCTGCTGGGCTACGGCGCCTACATGACCTTCTTCGATTTCTGCAAGAAGGCCTTTCCGGAGATTTCCGACCAGGCGATCAGCCGCATGGTCGCGGGCATGGAGGCGGAAATCTTCCGTCCCGACGAAGAGGTGAAACGCCTCGCTCGCCGCGCGGTGGAACTGGGCGTGGACCACCACTTCACCGACGACATGAACATCGACCAGGTGCTGGCCGATCTCGATGCGCTGGGCGAACACGGCAAGCACTGGCTGGATGAACTGGAAACCAGCCGCAACCCGTGGTTCAACGTGTCCAGCGGCGACGGCTTCTACCACTATCACCGCAGCTGGAACGACGACCTGTCACTGCCTTTCGCCGCGCTTCCCGGCTATATCGAGAAAATCAAGGCGGGCGAGAATGTTACGCGCCCGACCGAACAATTGATCGAGGAACGCGAGCAACTTGTCGCCGACTATCGCGAACTGCTCGACACCGAGGAAGACAAGGCCACTTACGACCAGCTGATCGGCCTGGCGCACCGCGTGTTCCCCTATGTGGAGGGACACAAGTTCTATTGCGAGCACTGGTACACCAACCTGTTCTTCAACAAGATCCGCGAATTCGGCGCGCTGCTGGCGGAGCACGATTTCTTCGGCCCCGAAGGCGTGGAGGAAGACGTGTTCCACCTCACGCAATACGAGCTGGAAAGCGCGATCATCGACCTTATGCTGAGCTGGGGCGTAGGTGCGGAGCCGCGCGGGCCCAAGCACTGGCCTGCCCTGGTGGCACAGCGAAAGGCGGCGATTGCCGAGTGGGACAAGCATCCCACCCCGCCGGCGCTTGGCAACGTGCCCGATGCCATCGACGATCCGGCGATCAACATGCTGTGGGGCATCACCCGGGAGAACCTCGATTCCTGGCTCGACGACGGGGCGGAGAACGAGAAGGAGCTGAAAGGCTTTGCCGCCTGCTCCGGCGTGGTCGAAGGCACGGCACGCGTGGTGAAGTCGGTTTCCGAAATCGGGCGCATCCAGCAGGGCGATATCCTGGTGTGCCAGGTGACGAACCCCACCTGGTCGCCGATCTTCCAGAAGATCGGGGCGGCTGTTTCCGATATCGGCGGCAGCATGAGCCACATGGCCATCGTGGCGCGCGAATACGGCCTGCCTGCCGTGGTCGGCACCGGCAAGGCCACCACCCGCATCAAGGACGGCCAGCGCATCCGCGTGGACGGTGGCAAGGGCACCGTCACCATTCTCGACGACGAACCCGTGCTCGAGGACGCATAGAGCCATGACGCAAGCAGTTGCATGGTTTGCCGATGTCGGCATTGCCGATCGTCCCACCGTGGGCGGCAAGGGCGGCTCTCTGGGTGAACTGACACAAGCCGGCATCGACGTGCCGCCCGGCTTTGTCGTCACCGTGGCCGCCTTCGAGGAATTCCTGGCGGCGCTGGAAGCCAGGGAGCCGATCCGCCCGCTGGTAGAGGCGCTCGATCCTACCGATCTGGGCGCGGCCACGAAGCTGTCCGAACAGCTGCGCGCCCGCGTGATGGAAGAGCCCATGCCCGCCAGCGTGCGCGAAGCCTTGAAAAGCGCCCACGCGCAGCTGTGCGAGGACGGCCAGCCCGTCGCCGTGCGCAGCTCTGCCACCACCGAGGATGCCGAGGACGCCAGCTTTGCCGGCTTGCAGGATACCTTCCTGTGGGTGCTCGATGCCGACGACATGCTGGAGCGGGTGCGCGAATGCTGGGCCTCGCTCTACTCGGTCGAATCGATGACCTATCGCCGCAAGCAGGACTTTCCCGAAGATGGCGTGGCCATGGCCGTAGTGGTGCAGCGCATGGTCGATGCGAAATGCGCCGGCGTGATGTTCACCCGCAGCCCCACCAGCGGCGACAAGTCGGTCATCACCATCGAGGGTGCCTGGGGCCTTGGCAGCGCGGTCGTCTCTGGCGAAGTCACGCCCGACAAATGGGTGGTGGGCAAGATCACCGGCGAGATCAGCCAGCGCGACATTTCCGACAAGCACGCCCGGCAGGTGCCCGCCCCCGAAGGCGGCGGCATCGTGGAGGTAGAGAACGAGGCGGACAGGCGTTCCGCTCCCTGTCTTACCGATGACGAGCTGATGGCGCTGCGCGAAGTGGGTCGCAAGATCGAGCGCCACTATGGCAAGCCGCAGGATATCGAATGGGCGCTGGACCAGGACGGCAAGGTCCTGCTGCTGCAATCGCGCCCCGAAACCGTGTGGGCCATGAAGGATGCCGAGGCCAAGCCGGTGGCAGAGCCGACCGGCAGCCCGCTTTCCCACGTAATGGGCATTTTCAGCGGAGGTCCGAAGAAGTGAGCCTGACTGGCAAGGACGTCGCTGAAATCGCGCGGCTGCTGGCGGAGAGCCAGTTCTCCTCGCTCGACCTGAAAATGGGCGACTTCAAGTTGCGCATCCGCCGGGATGGCGCCGGCGGTGGTGGCCGCTGGGTAGCGGAAGAGGACGAGCCGCACGAAGACCAGCCGCAGCCGGCAGGCAATGCCGGTGTCGAACCGCCGCCCTCCCCGCCACCTGCGGGCAGTGCAGAGCACCCGAGCGCGGCTGACGCGGGCCCGGATGCTGGTGAAGTCGACGTGCCCGCCCCGCTGCTGGGTAACTACTACGCCGCTCCGCGCCCCGGCGAGGACCCCTTCGTGGCCGTGGGTGACCGGGTGGAGCCCGACACGGTGATCGCCATCATCGAGGTGATGAAGCTGATGAATTCCGTACGCGCGGGCGTTTCAGGCACGGTGACTGCCGTGCTGCCCGAGAACGGCAGCGCCATCGAAAAGGGCCAGCCGATCATCCGGGTTAAGGTGGACTGATGTTGCATCATTTTTCCTTCGTCATTCCCGCGAAAGCGGGAATCCAGCGAGCGCGTCGTAAAAGTTTCTGGATCCCCGCCTTCGCGGGGATGACGAACAAGAGGGTGGACTGATGGCCAATATCCAGATCGTCGAAACGTCTCTCCGAGACGGTAACCAGTGCCTTTGGGGTGCCACCGGGATCGACACCGCGAAAACCCTCTCCATTGCGCCCGCGATGGAACGCGCAGGCTTCTCTGCCATCGATTTCACCACCTCAACCCATATGGGCGTGGCCGTGCGATACAAGCAGGAAGACCCGTGGGAACGCATTCGCGCCATGGCGAATATCTGCAAGACCACGCCGCTGCAGTTCCTTTCCACCGGCTTCCGCTTCATCGCCTGGGAAACCGCCACGCCCGATTTCATGGAGCTGGCCTTTGCCACGCTGGCGCGCAACGGCATCCGCCGCTTTGCCCTGGCAGACCCGATGAACGATGCGAAGTCGAACGTCGAAGTGGCCAGCATGGTAAAGCGCGCTGGCGGCGAGCAGGTGGTGGGCGCGCTGGTCTTCTCGATCAGCCCGATCCACGACGACGCGCACTATGCCGCAGCCGCGCGCACCATGGCCGCAAGCAAGGATATCGACGCGCTCTACATCAAGGATCCAGGCGGGCTGCTCACCTCCAAGCGCGCGCAGACGCTGATCCCCGCGATCATGGCCGAGATCGGAGACAAGCCGCTGGAATTGCATTCGCACTCCACCATCGGCCTTGCCGAGCAGGCCTATTGCGAAGCTGCCGACATGGGCATCACCGCACTGCAATGCGCCAGCGGCGGGCTGGCCAGCGGCACCTCGCACCCATCGGTGCGCGGCACGGTCGCCAACCTTCGCGCGCTGGGCCACACGGTCGATATCGATGACGAGGCTGTCGACGAAATCTCCGACTGGTTCACCGCCATCGCCGATGCGGAAAACCTGCCCAAGGGCGAGCCGATGCATTTCGATGCCGCCTATTTCCAGCACAACCTGCCCGGCGGCATGGTCGGCACCATGCGCCGCCACCTGGCCGACCAGGGCGTGCCCGAACTGGAAGGCAAGGTGATCGAGGAAATGGGCCGCGTGCGCCAGGAACTGGGCTGGCCGATCGTGATGACGCCGTTCGCGCAGATGCTGCAGACGCAAGCGGTGATGAACGTGACTTCGGACGAACGCTGGTCGGTCATTCCGGACGAGATCATCCGCTTCGCCATCGGCAAGTTCGGGCGGCCCAATGCGCCCGTCGATCCCGAGGTGATGGACCGCATCATGGCCAATCCGCGCACCAAGGAACTGGAAGCCGAAAAGGGCATGGCCGATGTCGCCATGCTCCGCAAGAAGCTTGGTGAGGACCTGTCGGACGAGGAATTCCTGCTGCGCGCCACCATGCCGCAGAACCTGGTCGACGCGATGCAGGCCGCCGGCCCCGCAGAGCGCGAGTACGATCCGAAAAAGGTGCCGCTGATGAACCTGCTGAGGGAGGTGCTGCAGCGCACGGACATCGACGAGTTCAGCTTCGAGAACGACGAAATCGCGGTAGATATCGAAAGCTAGCGCGCGCCAGCTTTCCTACCCGGCCCGCGCAAGCCCAGAACGCATCGATGCCGCCGCTCCAACCTCATGTTCTTTCGAATTTTTCTATCCATTTGCGCGCTGGCGCGATTCCTTCCCCAGGACAGTGCTCCATGTGCTCCAGATTAGGTGACTGCCAATGAGAACGCCCAAGGGTTTCATGTTCGACCTGGACGGGACGCTGATCCTGTCGAATCGCAAGCTGGGCAGCTATGACGCCATTCCCGGCGCGGCGGAGGCCTTGCAGGAACTGGACGCGCTGGACATTCCGTGGATCGCGCTGACTAACGGCAGCGCCTATGCCAGCCGCGTACAGGCGCCGCGCTTGCGGGCGGTCGGCTTGCCTGTACCCGACGAAAAGCTGTTCACGCCAAACTCCGTCGCAGCCAAGGTGATCGGCGATGTGGGGTACGAACGCGTGCTGGTGCTGGGCACCGATGGCGTGACGCAGGCGCTGGAAGAGCTGGGCGTATCCTGCGTATCGGCCGATGCAGAGGATACCACTTGCGATGCCGTTTACGTCGCCTGGCATCCCGATTGCACCATGCCGCATATCCATGCCGCCTGCGATGCGGTGATGGGCGGCGCGGCGTTCCTCTCCGCCTCCGACGTGCCCTTTTTCGCCACCAAGGAAGGCCGCAGCTTCGGCTATAGTTGCGCCATCAACGGCGCGGTGAGCCGCGTGACGGGGGTGGAACCCCAGCCCACCGGCAAGCCCAGCGCCCACGCGCTGGACTTCATCGCCAGCCAGCTGGGCGTGGCGAAGGAAGACGTTGGTGTGGTGGGCGACGATCCCACGGCGGAAATGCAGATGGCGCGCGAAGGCGGGGCGATCGGCATTGCCGTCACCAGCGGCTCTACCAGCGCGGAAGAGTGGGCCAGCCAGCCGCCGGGAAAGACGCCTGACGTGGTGCTTGGCGGGATTGCGGAGTTGGTGGACACCTTCGGCTTGCGCTAAGGGCGTGGGGCTAAGGAGATTCACCATGCAGCTTGGCCGCTTCAACCACGTCGGCATTGCCGTGCCCGATCTAGCCTCTGCCATTGCGCACTACCGCGAGGTGCTTGGCGCGACCGACATTACCGAACCCTTCGACTTGCCCGAACAGGGCGTGAAGGTATGCTTCGTGAACACCCCGGGCCACGATGGCACCGAAGGCACGCAGGTTGAGCTGCTGGCCCCGCTGAGCGAGGAGTCGCCGGTGACCAACTTCCTCGCCAAGGAGCCGCTGGGCGGGCAGCACCACGTGTGCTTCGAAGTGCCCGATATCGAGGCCGCGCGGGCAGAGTTCGAGGGTATGGGCAAGCGTATCCTGGGCCCCACCCGCATCGGCGCGCACGGCACGCCGATATTCTTCGTCCACCCCAAGGACATGATGGGCCAGCTGACCGAGATCATGGAAAGCCCGAAGGGTGACCGGGAGGGTCTTGGGCATTGAGCTTCGACTACCCCGCCTACCTCGACTGTTTCCTGAGCGGTGACGACGATGCGCTGGTGGCGCGCTTCTTCGCGCCGGATTGCGAAATGCGCTCTGCCAGCGGCGTGCGGCGCGGGCATGAAGGAATGCGCGAATTCCTGGCCTGGGCGCATGACGGGGTGCGCGAATGCCCGCGCGTGCAGCATTACCTGCAGGATGCCGACACGGTTTTTGCCGATATCGACATGGATTTCCACGCGACCGCGCACCGCCCGGATTTCCCCTTCGGCGAAATGCATCCCGGCGACAGCCTGACGGTGAAATTCCTCGCCCGCTACGACCTCGACGACAACGGGCGGGTCAAGGTCCTCACCACTGCCGCATGGCCGCCGGGCGTGGGCGTCACCACGCTGCCGCCGCTGGGCGGGCATCCCAGCCAGGTCGCCGCCTACCACGCCTATGCCGCCGCCTTTTCGGCCGGCGATCCCGCCCGCTACACCCGCTTCTACACCGACGACGTGGTGCTGGAACTGGGCTCCGTCCCGCGGATCGAAGGCGCTGCGGGGATCGCCGATTTCTACACGCGGATGTTCCAGACCGTGCGCGAGACGCTGACGATCCACGATCTCGACGCGACCGACGAACACCTGGTGGTCGATTGCACCAGCCGCTTCACCGCCATTGCCGATGCGCCCGACTTCGTGGTTGCGCCGCTGGCCAAGGGCGATTTCGTCGAGGTGGGCGTGAAGGTCACATATACCCTGCGCGATGGATACGTGGCGCACATCGGCATCGAGCGCACCCGTGCGCCGCAGGTGACGCGCGCCGGGTGATACGGCTCAGCGCCGGTTCAGCCTTGCACGCGGATAGCATTGGCGCGAAAGGATAAATCATGAGCCTTGCCTACATCCTGCTGCCCCTGCTTGCCCAATCGGGCGCCGAGGTCGATGCAGCCGAATTCGGCGGCAATCCGCCTGACTGCGCCGATCCGGTCACGCAGCAGGACATGAACTATTGCGCCGCGCTGGAGTGGGAAGCCGCCGACGCCGAGCTCAACCGGCAATGGCAGGAAACCGCCTCGGAAATGCGGCGGATGGACGCACAGGCAATGCCGGACGACGGCAGGCCGGGCTATTTCGAGCAGCTGCTGGAAGCCCAGCGTGCCTGGCTTACCTTCCGCGACGGTCACTGCGCCAGCGTGGGCTACCATGCGCGCGGCGGTTCGCTGGAACCGCTGCTGGTGGCCAATTGCCGGACCGCGCTGACGCGCGAACGCACGGAGCAGCTGCGCCAGTTGGAGCAGTGGCCGAACTAGGCCGTTTGACCGCGCAGCAGCTGCTCGACATGCGCCAGGTCTTCGGGCCGGTCGACATCGGCCAGCATGCCTTGCGGAGCGGTAACCGTTTCGAGCCGGTCCAGCGACGCCAGCAGCGGGCCAGCGCCACGCTCTCCGGCAAGGTCGCGGAAGGCGGACAGGTCTTTGTTACGGATCAGCGCCGGTACACCAGGGCGGCCATCGGGATACACGGTGGCGGCATTGCCGGCACTTAGCACAAGGCGGCTCAAGTGCGCAGGATCGAGCAAGGGCATGTCGGCCAGCAGCAGCAGCACGTCGCAGGCCAGCGCCTCGGCTTCGCGCACGGCCAGCGCGACCGACGTGCCCAGCCCCGCCTCGGGCGCGTCGTTCTCCAGCAATGCCCAGCCGTGCGCGGCATCGGCGAAGGCGGGCACGTCGGGCCCGACGACGATGAGGCCCGGCTCCAGCCCGGCAGTACTGACGGCGTCGAGCGTCCATTGCCCCAGCGGCTTTCCGCACAGGTCCGCATCCAGTTTGCCCCCGCCGAAGCGGCTGGCAAGCCCGGCGGCCAGAACCGCCACCAGCGGCTGGCCTTCAGGCATGGTGCGGGTGGCGCAATTCGTATTCACCGGCGATGCCCGCCAGCGCGGAAAGCGCAAGCGCCAGCGGCTCGCGGCTGTGCTTCACCGTGCCGATGGGGCTGGCAATGCGCGACACCTGTTCGGGCGCGAAACCTAGGTCCAGCAGCTGCGCCTCTCTCTGCGCCCTTGCAGGGGCCCCGCCCTGCGCGCCGATCAGGAAGGCGGGCGTCGTCAGCGCCCATTGCAGGATCGCGCGTTCCCACTCGTGGTCGTGGAACAGCAGCACCACGGCGGTCCAGCGGTCAGCCGACAGGTGATCGGGCACCCGGCCCAGCGCCATGTCGGTATCGTCGCGGGAATGGGCCTCCACCGCGATGCCCGCAGCCTGCGCCACATGCGCCATGGCGGCCAGTTCCGGCCCTTCGCCGAACAGCACCAGCCGCAGTTCGGGCACGTAGCGGCGGGTTGCCAGCAGGCTGGGCCGTGGCAAGGCGAGACGCGCTTCCTCGCGAGCCTCGAGCTGCGCCACTACGGCGCGGCAGGCCGCGCGATCGGGTGCGGGGTCGATCAGAATATCGAGGCCACCGCCGCACGGCAGGCGAAAGTCGATCTTGGGCGAGCCCGCGCCATAGCGGATCACGCGCCGGTCCCCGCCGCTGGCGATTTCGCGCGCAAGTTCCTTCTCCAGGCAGCCGTCGGCAAGGCTTCCGGTCACGCTGCCATCGGCATGCACCGCCAGTTGCGCACCGAGGCGGCGCGAGAAGCTGCCTTCGATGTTGACGATGGTGCACAGGCCGGTGCCATCCTGGCAGGCCGCGCGCAGGGCCGCCTGGTCGCCTGCCAGAGGAGCGCTCATGCCCTACTGGGTGCGCGCGGGAATTTCCGCCGGGTCGATGCCCATGCGCAGTTCGGGCTCCTCGCCGCGCAGTTCCTCGAAGGCCACCATCAGGTTGATGTAGGCGCGCCCGCGCGGGGTGCCGCCGTATTCGAGGCCGGGCAGCAGTTCGTCACCCATGAAGATGGCGAAGCTGGGAATCGCTTCCAGCCGGGCCAGCGCGTCTGCGGGCGTGCCGCCCATCTGCGCGGTCTCTTCCGCCACCTGCACCAGCCCGCGGTTGAAGGTCATGAAACTGCCGAATTCTTCCCAGGTACTGGTGCCGCCGTGGCCCTGGATCACGGTATCGATATCGTCGATGCCGTAATAGGCCGCGGTCAGTGTGGTGGGCGTGGCCAGGATCGAGCCGCCAGAGGACGGATCGATCAGCGGGCTCATGTGCCAGGCATAGATATCGCCTGCCATCAGCACGCGGTCTTCGGGGAAGGCGACGAAGGCATCGCCATCGGTGTGGCCGGCGCCGAAATAATAGAGATCGACCCGGTCTGCGCCCTCGCCGAGCTGGCGATAGTTGCTGAATTCGAGATCGACACGGTTGGGCGGGAACGGCCCGCCGCCTTCGCGCATGCGCGCCGCCGTGTTGGCCTGGGCCACCACCTGCACGCCGTCGTTCTCGGCGAAGAAGGCGTTGGACCCGACATGGTCGGGGTGCGAATGGGTGTTGATCAGCGTGGTCACCGGCTTGTCGGTGATCTTGCGGATTTCCGCCAGGATGGACTCGCCCGAATTGGGCAGCTTGGTATCCACCAGAACCACGTCGTCGGAACGGACAAAGACAACGCTGTTGCCGCCGTTGCCGGGGATGCGCCAGACGTTCTCGGAAACCTGTTCTGCATCGGCAATCGGAGGAAGGCCTTGTGCCAGGGCACCGGTTACGGCCACGCCGCCAAGAAGAATTGCCGAAAGGACTGCCACGCGTTGCATTGTTATCCGCTCCCCAGATTCAGGACTCTGTCAACGAACCAATAGGCACCTGCGAGCACCACCGCAAGCGATCCGGCGATCGCGATACGCTTTGTTACCATTGGCGCACGCTTGCGCAGCCAGGCCAGCGCCACCGCGGCGGGCACGACGATGGCCAGCTGGCCGATCTCCACCCCTACGTTGAAGGACAGCAGCGCCCAGGTAAGATGCCCGGTGGGCAAGCCGAACTCGCGCAGCACGAAGGCAAAGCCGAAGCCGTGGATCAGGCCGAAGAACAGCGCGAAATACGGGCGCAGGTCGCGCTGACCAGGCTTGCGCAGCAGGTTGTCCGCCCCGACGATCACGATGGTCAGCGCGATCAGCGGCTCCACCAGCCATGCCGGCGGGGCAAAGGTGCCGGTGGCGGCCAGCGCCAGGGTGACGGAATGGCCAAGCGTGAACATGGTGACGATCAGCGCCAGCCGCCGCAACGATCCGCCCATCAGGATCAGGCCCAGCACGAACAACACGTGGTCCGGCCCGATCAGCACGTGATGCGCGCCGGACGGCACGAAAGTGCCCAGCACCGCCATCACCCCCGCTGCCGTCCCCGCATAATGGGTCTGCGGGGGGCTCTCCTCGCCGAACAGGAACTGCTGCTGCAGCTCGCCCCGTTCGTAGATGTTGACGAATGTCTGGTGCATCGGATCGTAGGGAAACAGGTGCGCATCCACCGTCAGCGCGGGCGGCGGCGGACCGACGGCGCGAAACGCCAGGTGCAGCGCGTCTTCGGCTTGGGCCGGCGAAATGTCTCCGAATTCCAGCGGGATGGCATTGCCATCGCTATCCACAAGGCTGACCTTCGCGGCCAGCAGCGCCTTGATCTCACTGTATTGAGCCGATAACACACGTTCGTCGAAAAGGGTCGACGGTTCCTCGATACCCAGTTCGTGCGCAAGATCGATCGTGTGAACGCTCAACGTGCCTTGTATTTGATCCTCGTGGAGTTCGATATCGATATAGCTGAACGGGGCCGGATGCGCGTTTGCCGGAGTGGTAATCAAGGCAAGGGCCATCAGGAGGCAGGCAAGTATAGATCGAAAAGGATGCATCGTTAATACTTTGTTGCGCGAATAACACGGCAAGGCGACGGAATACCAATTGTTACAAGCACCGGCTTGGAACGCGGAAGTTGTGGGCTTAAGAGATTGTTGGAATTGGGGATTTGATGGACGGGGTCGGGAACATGGCAGGCATTGCAAAGGCGCGGCGTGGCCTCTGGGTCGCGGTATCGCTAGTGGCTGTGTCGGCCTGCGCAACCCCCAATGTCGATATCGCCCAGCCCGAAGTGGTGGTGCCGGCCGAATGGCAGATTGCCCAGCCCGCTCCCGTCAGCACCGACCTGACGCAATACTGGACGATGCTGGGCGATCCGCTGCTCACCGGTTTCGTGGAGCAGGCGATCGTCGAAAACCGCGACCTTGCGCAAAGCACCGCCCGGCTGGAGCAGGCGCGCGCCTCGCTGGTACAGGTCCGCGCCGGCTACCTTCCTTCGCTTTCCGCCAGCGGCGGGGTGAACCGCGACGTGGGCGACTTTGCCCGCGACGGCGTGCAGTTCAACCTGGGCGCGGATGCGTCGTGGGAAATGGACCTGTTCGGGCAGATCAGCGGCAATGTCGCCGCTGCCGAGGGTGACCTTGCGGCGCAAGGATACGCCCTGGCAGACTTGCAGCGGCTGATCGTCGGGCAAGTCGCCATTGCCACCATCAACGCCCGCAGCCTGGCAGCGCAGCTGGCGATTGCCCGCTCCACCCTCTCCTACCAGGACGACAACCTGCAGATCGCACGCTGGCGCAACCAGGCGGGCCTGGTCTCCAGCCTGGACGTGGAGCAGGCGCGCACCCAGCGGGCGCAGACCGCAGCCACCATCCCGCTGCTGGAAAGCAGCCTGACCGCGACCGCCAATTCGATCAGCACGCTGATCGGTGAAGCGCCGGGCCGCGTGCTGGACGAAATCATGGCCGATACGCCGGAACCCGTGCCCGCCCCGCCCATGCTTGCCGGGTTCGAGGCACCGGCCGAAGTGCTGCGCCGCCGGCCGGACGTACGCGCGGCAGAGGCCAGCCTTGTCTCCAGCACGGCTCGCATCGGCGTGGCGCGGGCGCAATTGCTGCCGCTGGTGCGCCTTTCGGGCAGCATCGGCACCGGCCCCGTCACCGCGGGCAACCTGTTCGACGTTGTAACCGGCGGCCTGTTCGCCGGGGTCAGCCAGCTGATCTTCGACGGCGGGCGCACCGCAGCGCAGGTGGACAGCGCCGAAGCTGGCGCGCAGGCATCGCTCGCGGCGTGGGAGCAGTCGATCCTGGGCGCGCTGGAAGATGTCGAGACAGCCGCAGTCGACCAGCGCACCGCAGGCCAGCGCGTTGCCATCAGCCAGGAAGCGTTGGACGCGGCCAACAATTCCGCCTTGCTGGCGCGCAGCCAGTACCAGGCCGGCCTTACCGATTTCCGCACCCTGCTGACCGCCGAGAACCAGCTGCTTTCGGCGCGCAACCAGCTTGTCTCCGCCCAGGCCGACCGGGCCACCGCCTTCGTTCGCCTGACGCAGGCGCTGGGCGGCGGATGGAGCATTTCCGATTACGACCTCCCGCCGGTGGCTGCTGCCGCCGCGGATAGCGACAGGACCGCCCGATGAGCCAGACCGACACCGCTGCCGAACAGGATATCGGCGAATACCTGGAAAGCGGGAAACCGCGCAAATGGTACAAGCGCCGCTGGATCTGGCTGCTCGCCGCGCTGGTGCTGCTGCTGGTGCTGTTCTTCACCGTCTTTTCGGGCGGTGACGATGGCCCCGATTACATCACCACCCCGGTGGAGGAACGCTCGCTCGACCTGTCGGTGACGGCGACCGGGAACCTGCGCCCCACCAACCAGGTGGAAGTCGGCTCCGAAGTATCGGGCCGGATCGACGACGTGCTGGTGGACGTGAACGACGTGGTCACGCGCGGGCAGGTGCTGGCGCGCATCAACACCGACGTGATCGAGGACCAGATCACGCAAGGCCGCGCCAACCTCAATGCCGCGCGCGCTGCCGTGCTGCAGGCGCAGGCGACGTTGCAGGCCGATGCGGCGCAGCTGGAACGGCTGCGCGAAGTGCGCCGCCTGTCCGATGGCCGCGTGCCCAGCCAGGCCGAAATGGAACAGGCAGAGGCCGCCGTCAGCCGCGGTGAAGCCGCCGTCGCCAGCGCCCGCGCCAATGTCTCAAGCGCGCAGGCGCAGCTTTCCAGCGCCCAGACCAACCGCGACCGCGCCGTGATCCGCTCGCCCGTATCGGGCGTGGTACTGGCGCGGCAGGTGGAGCCGGGGCAGACCGTGGCCGCCAGCTTCAACACGCCCACGCTGTTCGTGCTGGCGGAAGACCTTTCCACCATGCAACTGCGCGTCGATATCGACGAGGCCGACGTGGGCCAGGTGCAGCCGAACCAGGAAGCCACCTTTACTGTCGACGCCTATCCCGGTCGCCGTTTCCCGGCCACGGTGGAGCGAGTGGACCTTGCTTCCAACAACATCGCCCTTTCCACCCAGCAGCAACAGCAGGGCCAGCAGGTGGTGAGCTACGAAGCGCGCCTGATCGTGGGCAACGACGAAGGGCTGCTGCGCCCCGGCATGACCGCCACGGCCACCATCGCCACCACCAGCACCGGCACGGCCATGCTGGTGCCCAACGGCGCGCTGCGCTTCGATCCGGGCGAGGAAGAGGAAGGCGGCAGTATCTTCGGCAACCAGCAGTTCGGCCTCGATGACGAGGACGAAGCCAGCATCGGCGTGGGCAGCCGCCAGACGGTGTATGTGGTCGACGAAGACGGATCCCTGCGCGAGATCGAGGTCGTCACCGGCCAGAGCGACGGGCGCATGACCGTCGTCACTTCGGACGAACTGGACGTGGGCATGGAAGTTGTCACCGGCGTAAGGGCCGGCGGCGCGTGAGCGAGCCCCCCCTCATCGAACTGGAAGGCATCACCAAGACCTTCGGCGAGGGCGCAGCCGCGTTCCAGGCGCTGAAGGGCGTGAACCTGACCATCGATCGCGGCGATTTCGTCGCCGTCATGGGCCCCTCGGGCTCGGGCAAGTCCACCACCATGAACATCCTGGGCTGCCTGGACGTGCCCACCAGCGGGCGGTTCCGTTTTCGCGGGGTGGAGGTGCAGGACCTGACCCGCGACCAGCGCTCGCTCTTGCGGCGGCGCTACCTCGGCTTCGTGTTCCAGGGCTTCAACCTGCTGGCCCGCACCAGCGCGCTGGAGAACGTGGAACTGCCGCTGCTCTATCGCGGCGAAAGCAAGAAGCTGCGGCGCGAGGCGGCAGAGCGTTCGCTGGACCTGGTCGGCCTGCTGCCCTGGGCGCACCATACCCCGGCAGAGCTTTCCGGCGGCCAGCAGCAGCGCGTGGCCATTGCCCGCGCGCTGGTGACCGACCCCGACGTGCTGCTGGCGGACGAGCCGACCGGCAACCTCGATACCGAACGTTCGCTGGAAATCATGGAACTGCTTACCGATCTCAACAAGACCGGCATCACCATCCTGATGGTCACGCACGAGGAAGAGATGGCGGAATACGCCAAGACCATCGTGCATTTCCGTGACGGTCTGGTGGAACGCATAGAGAGCGGGCTGAAGAATGGCGGCAGCGCCGCTTCGGCAAGCGAGGAGCACGCCTGATGCTGGGCATGATCGGCGCCACCATGCTACTGGCCCTGCGCGAGATCAGGCGCCACCTGCTGCGCAGCTTCCTGACCACCCTGGGCATCATCATCGGCGTGGCCGCCGTCATCACCATGGTGACGCTGGGCCGCGGCCTGACGGCAGACGTGCAGGAGGAAATCTCCGGACTTGGCTCCGATGTGTTCATCGTCTTCCCGCAGCGGGCCGACCCCAACGTGCCCGCCCCGCCCTTCGACGATGCCGATATTCGCGCCGTGGAAAACCAGATTGCGGGCGTCGAGGGCACTGCAGGTTCGGTCAATGCCAACGCCACCGCATTCCACAACGGGCAGGACTGGACCACCAGCGTGCAGGGCGCGGACAGTGAATTCTTCACTGCGCAGTCGATCGACGTGGTGCAGGGCCGCGGCTTCAACGAGCAGGAGGAAGCGCGCGGCGAAAGCGTGTGCATACTCGGCCCCAAGATCGCAGAGGAGATCTTCCAGGCCGACCAGATCCTGGGCGAGCAAATGCGCGTCGGCAATGTCTCGTGCCGGGTGATCGGCGTGATCGACGAGCGCAGCAATTCCGTAGGCGGCGGCAACGATGCCGACGATGTCGTGTTCATGCCGCTCAAGACCGTGCAGCGCCGCTTCATCGGCGATGCCGACAACGTGCAGTTCTTTGTCGTCAAATACGACCCCGCCTACCAGACCACGGTGATTCAGCAGCAGCTGATCGACCTGCTGCGCGAGCGGCGCGTGATCCAGGATGGCGAAGACAACAATTTCAACATCGTCGACACTGCCGAGATCAACGACACGGTGAACACCATCACCGGCACGATGACCGCCGTGGTCACCATGATCGCGGCGATCAGCCTGCTGGTGGGCGGCATCGGCATCATGAACATCATGCTGGTTTCGGTGACAGAGCGCACGCGCGAGATCGGCATCCGCCTGGCCATCGGCGCGCTGGCGCGCGAGGTGCGCCTGCAGTTCCTGACAGAGGCCGTGGTGCTGTGCTGTTTCGGCGGGCTGATCGGTATCCTGCTGGCGCTGGGCCTGTCGATCCTGCTGTCCAGCGCGGCTGACCTGCCCTTCGTTTTCGATCCGGTGGTCAACGTGCTCAGCTTCGTGTTCAGCGCGGTGATGGGGGTGATCTTCGGCTACTACCCCGCCCACCGCGCCAGTCGCCTCGACCCGATCGACGCGCTGCGCCACGAGTAGGCGCCGGCAGGCGCTGTCCTACACCGCCCAGCTCGCGGCAAGACGTGAGCGATGGCCAAGCCCTGCCCCTGCGATCAGGCCGTAAAGGCCCGTTTCGGCAAAGACCTCGCGCAGGGGCGGTCCTTTGCCTTCAGGACAGTGCTCCACGTGCTCCACATTAGCACGCGCCGGAGTGGGTCAGGCGGTGTCCACCAGCACCACTTCGCTGTCTTCCAGCGCCGTAACCTTCAGCGTCTCGATATCGGCAATCGCAACCCCGTCGCGCGCCTCTGCCACCTCGCCGTCGATCTCCAGCTTGCCGGTGGCAGGCACGAGGTAGCCCTTGCGCCCGCCCAGCGCGTATTCCACGGTTTCACCCGCCGCGATGGTGGTGCCCAGCACGCGGGCATCGGCATGGATCCGCAGCGCGTCTGCGTCGCCCTCGCGCCCGCTGGCCAGCACGTCGAACCGTCCTGCGCGGGCATCGCGCGGAAAGCGCTTAGTCCCCCAGCTGGGCTGGTGGCCCTGCCGGTCGGGCAGGATCCACAGCTGGAAGCTGTGCGTCTCCTCGTCGTCGATGTTGTATTCGGCGTGCTGGATGCCTGTGCCCGCGCTCATCACCTGCACGTCACCCGCCTCGGTGCGGCCTTCGTTGCCGAGGCTGTCCTTGTGGGTGATCGCCCCTTTGCGCACGTAGGTGATGATCTCCATGTTCTCGTGCGGGTGCGGCGGGAAGCCGGAACGCGGGGCGATGATATCGTCGTTCCACACCCGCAGCTTGCCCCAGTGCATGCGGCGCTGGTCGAAATACTGCGCGAACGAGAAGTGGAAATTGGCATCGAGCCAGCCGTGGTTGGCCTTGCCGAGGCTGTCGAACTTGCGGACTTCGATCATGGCGTTTCTCCTTTGCACAGGAGATGGGAAGCAGGGGCGAGCCCGCAATATGGCCAGTTCTTGAGCGCGCCCAAGCCGGGCTTTAGTCTGCCTGCAAGCGGTAGCCGAGCGGGTAGAGCGGGTCTGCGCTGTCGGCCGGGGCACCGGGGCGCTGGGCTTCTACCGCCGCCATCGAACGGGGCAGTTCGAACGGCAGGCGACCGCGCGGGCTTGCCTTGCCGGTCAGCACGTCGAGCAGTGCGGCATCGCTGGCGCCGAAGCTGGCGAGCAGCGTGCTGGCGCGATCCTTCAGCGGGGTCACGATGGCGGGACGGTCAAGCTGCACGTCGACGGTCGCCGGCAAGTCCTCGGGAAGGCTGCGCAGGAAAGCCAGCGCCGGGTAGTCAGCCGCGAAGGCAAGGCTGCCTTCCTGGTGCATCGAGCCGAACATGTATTGCGGGTGCAGCAGTTCGTGCGGCGAGCGGGTGCGCACCACGGCCAGCTCTGCATCGGCGGGATCATCCACCGGGACAAGGCCTGCCGCGCGCGCTGCATCGGCCTCAACACCGAACAGCGCCACGCGCGTGCCCTCCGACACCTGCCAGTCATCTCCGGCTTCCAGCAGCACCATGGATTCGGCCATCGCCCGGCGGCCCATGGCGATCTCGTCTGCCGTGCCGATCTCCGCCCCGGCAGCAGCGGGATCGACGAAGGGGTTGTCGAACAGGCCCAGCGCGAAGACCTGCGTCAGGATGCGGGTGACGGCGGCGTCGATCTGTGCCTCGGAGACCAGGCCCTGCTCCACCGCCTCGATGATCGGCTGCGGATCGTCCTCGCCGCCGAAGATATCCAGCCCCGCCTCGATCCCCCTGGCAAAGCGCTCCACCCGCGAAAGGTCGCGCACGCCCCAGGCGGTGGAGACGGTGGCAAAGCTGGGCGGCTCACCTTCGGGATGGCCCTCGATACATTCCTGTGAACAATCCTTGGTGATTGCCCAGTCGGACAGGATGACCCCGTCGAAACCCAGCTGCCCGCGCAGCACGTCGGTCAGGAGGTAGCGATTATAGCCCACGCCCACCTGCTCCAGCGGCTGCCCGTCCAGCTCCAGTTCCTGCAGGATCGAATAGGCGGGCATTACCCCGGCGGGTTGGGCTTGCAACGCGCCTTCGAAGGGGCGGATATGCTGCTGCCACTCCTCTTCGTTCAGGCGCGAGTGGCGGCCATAGAAGTTGTGCGCGTCGAACCCGGTTGCCGAAGCGGAATAGCCGGCAAAGTGCTTGATGACGGCAGCGATGGAGCCGGGATGCACGCCATCCGCCCTGCCCTGCAGCCCGCGCACGAAGGCCTCTGCCGTGCGGGCCGAGATCTCGGCATCTTCGCCGTAGGTATCGAAATTGCGCGGCCACCGCGGTTCGCTGGCGAGGTCGATCTGCGGCCCCAGCAGCATGGCGAAACCGGTGGCACGCAGGTCTTCGCGGACGAGTTCGCCATAGCGTTCGGCGAAGTCGGGATCGTCCAGCGCGGCAATGCCAACGCCGTTGGGAAACTGCGCGAACTGCCCGCCTTCCACGCTGGCACCGGCCAGCTCTGTATAGCCGTGGCGCGGGTCTGTCATGACCAGCGCGGGGATGCCGAGGCGCCCACCTTCGGCCACTTCCTGCACCGCATTGTTGGCTTCGGCGAGGCCGGCATTGGTGGTGGCAAGGCGCGAGATCAGGTGCGTGACGCCCTTGCCGACCACAAGCGCCTCTACGGCTTCAAGGTCGTAACCGGTGGCAGGCTCTCCCAGCGGCGCATTGCCCGGCAGCGAACCGACAACCATCAGCCCTGCCTTTTCCGCCAGCGTCATGCGCGCCAGCAGGTCCGCCGCGCGTTCGGCAGGCGACAGGCGCCAGTCTTCGTAGGGAGTCAGCGCGCCATTACGGTCGAGGTCGCGGAACTCCAGCTCGTCCTGGGTGATGAGCGGGATGGTGCGCGTGGAAATCTCCACAGAGGGCGCATCCGCGCCATTGCACCCGACCAGCACCAACGAGCCGCCCAGCAGCGCGGCAAGACCCGGAAACTTCGCCATGATCCCTCCCGAAACGAAGGATCAGCCTACAATCACAGCCCGGCATTCGCCAAGCCCGATGCGGGCAAAGCCTTCCTTTTCGGCATAGGCGGTCATGATGACCTCGTCACCGTCTTCCAGGAAGGTGCGGGTCTCGCCATTGGGCAGCTCGATCGGCTGCTTGCCGCCGCGCGTCAGCTCGATCAGGCTGCCTTCGCCGCCCTCCTTGCCGCTGGTCAGCGTGCCGGTGCCGAGCAGGTCTCCCGGTCGCAGGTTGCAGCCGCCCACGGCGTGGTGCGTCACCAGCTGTGCGGCGGTCCAGTACATCGCCGTCATCGGGCCGGTGCTGAGGCGGTGCGGCGCCGCGCCATCCTCGCGCATCTTCGCGGTGCTGATGAACACGTCCATGGTCACACCCAGCGCGCCGGTTGCCTGGTCGTGCTCGTCATAGAGGTATTCCAGCGGCGCGGGATCGCCCTCGGGCCGCGCAGGCTGGGCGACGCGGAAGGGGGCCAGTGCATCCATGGTGACGATCCACGGCGAAATCGTGGAGTGGAAATTCTTGGCCAGGAACGGGCCCAGCGGCTGGTATTCCCACGCCTGGATATCACGCGCGGACCAGTCGTTGAGGATGGAAATCCCGGCGATGTGCTCCTCCGCCTCGCCGATCGGGATGGGATGGCCCAGCGCGTTGCCCTTGCCGACCCAGATTCCCATTTCCAGTTCGTAGTCGAGGCGCTTCGACGGGCCGAAGCTGGGAGCATCGGCATCGGGCGCCTTGGTCTGGCCGCTGGGTCGCTTCACATCAACGCCGGACAGGCGGATCGAAGACGAACGGCCGTGATAGCCGATGGGAACGTACTTGTAGTTGGGCAGCAGCGGATTGTCCGGGCGGAACAGGCTGCCGATGTTCTCGGCATGGTGGATGCCGGTGTAGAAATCGGTGTAGTCGCCAACGGTCACCGGCAGGTAGAGATCGCAGTCCGCCGCCTTGTGCAGCGCCGGGCCGATCGCGCGCTTGTTGCCCTCCTCGGTCAGCAGTTTGAAGACCCCCTGGCGCAAGGCGCGCAGGCTGTCGCTGCCGCGCGCCAGCAGGTCGTTGAGCGTGGCACCCCCGGCCAGGCGCGCGGCATTGGCCGCTTCCAGTTCCAGCAGCCCGGCGATATCGCCAAGGTCCAGGATCATGTCGCCGATGGCCATGCCGCCGCGCGGGTCTCCGCCGCCGGGCGGCGAAAACACGCCCAGCGGCAGGTTCTGCACCGGGAAGTGCGGATGCCCGTTGGCGCTGTCCACCCAGCTGGTGGCGGAGGGGTCGTGCGTGAAGTCGGTCTCTACGGTCATCTAGGGCAATTTCGCTTTCTCGAAGCCTGTCCAACAGGCGTCGTAATCGTCTTGCAGCAGTCCGCCGGTCATGGCGAACTGGCTGGTGTGGATGATGGCGCGGCTTTCGAACATGAAGGCCAGCGTGTCGTCGATCTTGGTGGGTTTCAGGTCGGCTTCCATTGCCTTGCGCGTGCTGTCGGCATCGGGCCCGTGGCCGTTGTGCTGGTCGTGCAGGCTCGCCCCGCCGGGCACGAAGCCGCCTCCTTCCTTGGCGTCGTAGACGCCGTGGATCAGGCCCATGAACTCGCTCATCACGTTCCGGTGGAACCACGGCGGCCGGAAGGTATCCTCGCCCACCATCCAGCGCGGCGGAAAAATCACGAAGTCGCAATTGGCCGTGCCCGGCGTGTCGCTGGGGCTGGTGAGCACGGTAAAGATCGACGGATCCGGGTGGTCGAAGCTGACCGTGCCGATGGTGTTGAAGCGCGAAAGGTCATAGCGGCAGGGAGCGGAATTGCCGTGCCAGGCCACCACGTCGAACGGCGAATGGTCGATATGGGTGGTCCACAGCTTGCCGCCAAACTTCTGCACGATCTCGAAGCTTTCGTCGCGGTCCTCGAACCAGGCGACGGGCGTTTCGAAATCGCGCGGGTTGGCAAGGCCATTCGCGCCGATGGGGCCAAGGTCGGGCAAGCGGAAGGCCGCGCCCATGTTCTCGCAGATATAGCCGCGCGCGGGCCCTTCGCGCAGTTCGACGCGAAAGCGCAGGCCGGCCGGGATCAGCGCCAGGAAGCCGGGCGCCACGTCCATGCAGCCCAGTTCGGTGACGATATGCAGTGCGCCCTGCTGTGGCAGCACCAGCATCTCGCCATCGCTGTTCTGGAAGGCGCGCCGGTCCATGCTGGTGTTGGCGGCATAGAGGTGGATGCCGATGCCGGCGTTGCCGCCGTAGGTGACCATGCCGTCGATGAAATCGACCTCGCCATCAGGCAGCGGCAGTGGATCCCAACGCAGGCGGTTGGGCGTGGTGTGGCTGCCGTCGGGCGCACCCAGCAATTTCGCCCCGCCATAAGGCTGGAACGCCCCGTGCGCGGTGGTGGGTCGCATACGGTAGAGCCAGCTGCGGCGGTTCTCTGCCCGCGGCGCGGTGAAGGCAGTGCTGCTGAACTGCTCTGCATAGAGACCGAACGCGGGGCGTTGCGGGCTGTTGCGCCCTTCGGGCAAGGCCCCTGCAACCGCCTCGGTGGCGAAATGATTGAGGAATCCCGTCTGGTAGCTCATGCCCAATTAGTATCACCTGAAACTTTATTGCACAATGCCTCACATACGGGCATGGTATAGCGCACAACGATCCAGCACGCAGGAGGTGCCGATGAAACTCTATGGCTATTGGCGAAGCTCGACCAGCTATCGCTTGCGCATCGCGCTGGAACTGAAGGGCCTGGCTTACGAACAAGACCCGGTAAACCTGCTGGAAAGCGCCCAGCGCGCCGACAGCTTTACCGCGCGCAATCCCTTTGCCGGCGTACCCATGCTGGAGGCTGACGGGCGCGACCGGGCGCAGAGCATGGCGATCATCGCCTGGCTGGACGAGCGTTATCCCGATGCGCCGCTGCTGCCTGCGGACATCGAAAAACGCTTCACCGCGCGCGAGCTGGCCTATGCCATCGCCACCGAACTGCACGCCCCACTGAACCTGCCTGTGCTGAAGTACCTGAAGAACGAGCTGGGCCATTCGCAGGACGAGATCGACACCTGGTATCGCCACTGGCTGGCGAAGACGCTGGTTCCGGTGGAGCGGCGGCTGGCGCAGCTGGGTACGGGCGATTTCCTGTTCGATGCGCCCGGCCTGTTCGAGACGGTGCTTATCCCACAGCTCTACAACGCGCGGCGGTTCGATTACGACCTGTCGGCCAGCCCGCACATGGTGCGGATAGAGCAGGCCTGCCTTGCCCTGCCCGCTTTTCAGCGAGCCCATCCCGACAGCCAGCCCGACGCGCCCTGACTTGCGGCCTTGCCCCACCTGCCACGCCCGTTAGATAGACAGGCAAAGGAGAGGCCGCATATGCAAGACATCGTCCGCAACCCCGCCAATTCGCCCGATCCGCACTGCACGCCGGAGGAATACGAAGCGCTCTACCGGCGCTCTGTCGAGGATGCCGACGCCTTCTGGCTGGAAGAGGCGCAGAAGCGGCTGGACTGGTACACAAGGCCGACCAAGGCGGGCGAATGGTCGTTCGACCCGGTGGATATCAAGTGGTTTGCCGACGGGTCGCTGAACCTGTGCCACAACTGCGTGGATCGCCACCTGCCCGACCATGCGGAGCGCACCGCGCTGATCTTCGAGCCTGACGATCCTTCCTCGCCCGGCCGCACGCTCACCTACGCCCAGCTTCACGGCGAGGTGGTGCAGATGGCCAATGCGCTCAAAGCCATGGGCGTGAGAAAGGGCGACCGTGTCACGCTGTACATGCCGATGGTGATCGAGGGGCTGCTCGCCATGCTCGCCTGCGCGCGCATCGGGGCGATCCATTCGGTGGTGTTCGGCGGCTTCTCCCCGGAATCGCTGGCGGGCCGGATCGAGGCTTGCGAAAGCCGCTTCGTCGTCACCGCCGACGAGGGGCTGCGCGGCACCAAGAAGATCCCGCTCAAGGCCAATGTCGATGCCGCCCTGGAAGAGCCGGATCACGATCTGCATGTCGAAGGCGTGCTGGTGGTTCGCCACACAGGTGGCGACGTGGCCATGACAAAAGGGCGCGACCACTGGTATCACGAGATCGCCAGCGACGAAGATTGCCCGTGCGAGGAAATGGGTGCGGAAGACCCGCTGTTCATCCTCTACACCAGTGGTTCCACCGGCAAGCCGAAGGGCGTGCTGCACACCACCGGCGGCTATGCCCTGTGGGCGGCGGCCACCTTCCATTACACCTTCGACTACCAGCCGGGCGAAGTGTTCTGGTGCAGCGCCGATATCGGCTGGGTCACCGGGCACAGCTATGTCACCTACGGACCGCTGCTGAACGCGGGCACCAGCGTGGTGTTCGAAGGGGTGCCCAACTACCCCGACTATGGCCGGTTCTGGGAAGTGGTGGCCAAGCACAAGGTCAACATCTTCTACACCGCCCCCACCGCCATTCGCGCGCTGATGCGCGAGCATGACGAATGGGTGTTGAAGCACGACCGTTCTTCGCTGCGCATCCTCGGCACGGTGGGCGAGCCGATCAATCCGGAAGCCTGGCGCTGGTATTACGAAGTGGTGGGCGAAAGCCGCTGCCCGATTGTCGACACCTGGTGGCAGACCGAAACCGGCGGCCACATGATCACCACCCTGCCCTATGCCCACGACATGAAGCCGGGCAGCGCGGGCAAGCCGTTCTTCGGCGTGCAGCCGCTGCTTGTCGATAACGAAGGCCACCCCCTTGAAGGCGCAACGGAAGGCAACCTGTGCATCACCGCCAGCTGGCCGGGCCAGGCGCGCACCGTCTACGGCGACCACGATCGCTTTATCGAGGCCTATTTCAGCACCTTCCCCGGCAAGTACTTCACCGGCGACGGCTGCCGCCGCGATGCGGACGACTATTACTGGATTACCGGGCGCGTGGACGACGTGATCAACGTCTCCGGCCACCGCATGGGCACCGCCGAAGTGGAAAGCGCCCTGGTGCTGCACCCGCAGGTTTCCGAAGCCGCGGTGGTCGGTTACCCGCACGACGTGAAGGGCCAGGGCATCTACTGCTACGTCACGCTGATGGAAGGCGAGGAACCCTCGGACGAACTCTACGCCGACCTGAAGCAGCAGGTGCGCAAGGAAATCGGCCCCGTGGCAACGCCCGACCAAATCCATTTCACCGATGACCTGCCCAAGACCCGTTCGGGCAAGATCATGCGTCGCATCCTGCGCAAGATCGCCGAGAACGACTACGGCTCCTTGGGTGACACCTCGACACTGGCAGACCCCTCGCTGGTGGATCGGCTGATCGAGGGGCGGCAGAACAAGTGAGGCCCTAGTGCATGTGCGGGGTCTCCGCCCCGCGCGGCACGCGGATATTGTCGACCAGCTTGCGAATATCGGCAGGCGGCGCCTTGGTCAGCGCCGCCACGGTGATCGCCACGGCGAAGTTCAGCACCATGCCGACAACGCCGATGCCTTCGGGTGAAATGCCCAGCAACCAGTTCGCCTCCACGTTCGCGGCAGGCTCCCACAGCTTGAAATACGCGATGTAGAGGAAGGTAAAGCCGAGGCCGCTCACCATCCCGGCAATCGCGCCTTCGCGGTTCATTCGCATGGAGAAGATGCCCATGACGATGGCCGGGAACAGGCTCGCCGCCGCCAACCCGAAGGCAAAGGCCACCACCTGCGCCACCCAACCGGGCGGATAGACGCCGAGGTATCCCGCCACCACGATCGCCGCCGTTGCCGCGATACGCGCGGCGCGCAGTTCGCCCTTCTCGGTGATCTTCGGGCGGAAGGTCTGCTTCAGCAGGTCGTGGCTGACGCTGGAGGAGATTACCAGCAGCAGGCCCGCTGCCGTCGATAGCGCGGCGGCCAGCCCGCCTGCCGCCACCAGCGCGATCACCCAGCCGGGCAACTGGGCGATCTCCGGGTTGGCAAGCACCATGATGTCACGGTCGACATAGACCTCGTTATCGTTGGCGGTGGTGGGGTTTTCCGTCAGCCGCTCGCCCGAAAGGCCCGTCTCGCCTTCGACAAACACCGGCGCGCCTTCGAAGGGATCGCCGGGGCGATACTGCATGCGCCCGTCGAAATTCTTGTCGCGCCAGGCGATCAGGTCGTTGGCTTCCCAGTTGGTGAACCACTCGGGCGCCTGCGCATATTCCTGCTCGTTCACGGTATCGATGAAATTGAGCCGCGCAAAGGCGCCGACCGGCCCGGCCGTGGTGTAGAGCAGCGCGATGAACACCAGTGCCCAGAAGGCCGACTTGCGCGCATCGCTGGCCTTGGGAACGGTGAAGAAGCGCACGATCACGTGCGGGAGCCCCGCCGTGCCCACCATCAGCGCCATGGTGATGCAGAACACGTCGATCATCGACTTGGAACCGTCCGTGTAGGCGGCAAAGCCGAGGTCGGTCAGCACCATGTCGAGCTTTTGCAGCACGTACATGCCGCTGCCGTCGCTGACCTCGCTGCCCAGCCCCAGCGCCGGTACCGGGTTGCCCGTCAGCATGAAGCTGATGAAGAAGGCCGGCACCATGTACGCGAAGATCAGCACGCAATACTGTGCAACCTGGGTGTAGGTGATGCCCTTCATCCCGCCCAGCACGGCGTAGATGAACACGATGCCCATGCCGATCACCACGCCCCACAGGATCGGCACGTCCAGGAACCGGCTGAACACGATGCCCACCCCGCGCATCTGCCCGGCGATATAGGTGAAGCTGATGAAGATCAGGCACACCACCGCCACCACCCGGGCCGCTTTCGAGTAGTACCGCGTGCCGATGAAGTCGGGCACGGTGAACTCGCCGAACTTGCGCAGGTACGGGGCCAGCAACAGCGCCAGCAGCACATAGCCACCGGTCCAGCCCATCAGGTAGACGCTGGCATCGTAACCGAGGAAGGCGATCAGGCCCGCCATGGAGAGGAAGCTGGCCGCGCTCATCCAGTCGGCGGCCGTCGCCATGCCGTTCACCACCGGGTTCACCCCGCCGCCCGCGACGTAGAACTCGCTGGTGGAACCCGCACGGCTCCAGATAGCGATGGCGATGTAGAGCGCGAAGCTCAGCCCGACGAACAGGTAGATCAGCGTCTGCGTTTCCATGCCCCGTAGCGCCCCTCAGCCCCGCCCGCCGTTGTCGTCGTCGTCGAGATCGAACTTGCGGTCGATCCGGTGCATGGCGACCACGTAGACCGCGATCAGCAGCAGGAAGACGTAGATCGATCCCTGCTGCGCGAACCAGAAGCCCAGCGGGTATCCGCCGAGGTGGAACTGGTCGAGGAAGGGGCGGAAGAGGATGCCCGCGCCGAACGAAACGGCGAACCACACCGCCATGAGCGTGCCCAGCAGCCGCAGGTTGGCGCGCCAGTATGCCCTGTGAGATTCGATTTCCGAATCAGGCTCCCCGGTCGTCTGCCCCTCGTCAGGCCCCTTGCCATCCGGCTGGTCCATTGCATCCTCCCTGCTTGCGCCTCTGCATGGGCGCCGGGGCTAGGCTATCGCATCTGCACCACGCCTGCCAGCCGTTTAGGCGGCGTATTTCCGGCATTCTCGCGCCTGCGTCGACTGCCGGAAGCCTCGCACGCCATTTTTGATTTCGCACAATGCGTGACCGCCACGGGTCCGGCAGAAAAGGATAGGCAACCTAAGGAGACCTGAAATGCTTCCGTTTTCGAAGCTCGTCAGAGAGGGGAAACGCGCGATCCCGGGCACGCTGGTGTTCGATGGAGACGCTGCGCAGGCCGGCTATGCCATCAACGCCATGTGCTATTCCTTCAACAACGCCGAAAACCGCGCGAAGTTCGTGGAGGACGAAGAGGCCTACATGGAAAGCTATGGCCTGAGCGAGGACCAGCGCAAGGCCGTGCGCGATCGCGACGTGCTGGCCATGCTGGCAGCCGGCGGCAACGTCTACTACCTCGCCAAGCTGGCCGGCATCCTCGGCCTCAACGTGCAGGACCTGGGCGCCTTGCAGACCGGCATGTCGCTGGAAGATTTCAAGGCCAACCTGATGAGCCACGGGATGACCGAAACCCATGTGGCCGACGATGAAAGGATCGTGGCATGAGCCAGATTATCGGAGGCATCTTCACCAGCCACGTTCCCGGCATCGGCAATGCCATCGCCAAGGGGGTGCAGCAGGATCCGTACTGGAAGCCGTTCTTCGACGGGTTCGATCCGGTGCACAGGTTCCTGGCTGCAGAAAAGCCCGATGTCGCCGTGGTGTTCTACAACGACCACGGCCTCAACTTCTTCCTCGACAAGATGCCGACCTTCGCCATCGGCGCCGCGCCGGAATACCGCCACGAAGACGAAGGCTGGGGCATTGCCTTCCAGCGTCCCTATCCGGGCCATACGGACCTGTCGTGGCACATCATCGAACAGGTGGTGGAAAACGAATTCGACCCGGTAACCTGCCAGTCGATGCTGGTGGATCACGCGGTGGCCGTGCCGTTCGAACTATGCTGGCCGGGTGACGAGCCGTTCACCACCAAGCTGGTGCCCATCGCCATCAACACCGTGCAGCACCCGCTGCCCAGCCCCAAGCGCTGTTATGACCTGGGCAAGGCCGTGGGCAATGCGATCGAAAGCTATGGCAGCGACGAGAAGGTCGTGGTGTTCGGCACCGGTGGCCTGTCGCACCAGCTGGAGGGCGAACGTGCGGGCCATATCAATGTCGACTACGACAAGTTCTGCCTGCGCAACCTTGCGCCCGATCCCGAAGCCCTGCTGCAGCACGACACGCTCGACATCGTCGAGCTGGCCGGAAGCCAGGGGGTCGAAATCCTCAACTGGATTGCCGCACGCGGTGCCCTGCATGGCAGCGTGCGCGAACTTGCCAGCAACTACCACGTGCCGATCTCCAACACGGCAGCGGCCACGGTATTGCTGGAGAACCGGGCGACGGTCGGCGCCTGACAATTACCGACCCTCCCTGACCTACTTGGGCCTCGCAAGGTAAGTGCGGGGCCCTTTCTTTTGGACGGTCGGGATTTCCAGTCAGGCAATGGGGCGGCAGGCTGCGCGCCGCCCAGCCCGGGCGATCAGATCGCGGAACTGAACTTGCGCGCGCTCTGCTGGCGATAGGGATCGAAAGCGGCCGCAATGCTGCGCGCATAAGGCACGGCATGGTCGCCAATCACGACATAGCCGTTGTCGAGCGAGCACAGCCCGGCCTCCAGATAGGGTGTCAGCCTTTCGCGCGCGGCAGCCAGCGTAGGCTCGTCGACGCGGGCGCGGCCCCGGCACAGCAGTTCCTCGATAATCGCACCGCAGCGACGATCCTCGATGCTGCGGCGCTTGCCGCGCACGGCTGTCAGGCTGTCTTGCGACAAAAGCATCCGATAGCGGCCCGAATTCTTCTCGTTCTGCGCCAGCAGGGTGGGGAACGAACTGATGGCAGAGGCGCCCAGCCCGATCAGCGCAGGCGCCTGGTCTTCGGTGAAGCCCTGGAAGTTGCGGCGCAGCTTGCCTTCGCGTGCAGCCACGGCCAGCGGATCGCCCGGCAAGGCGAAATGGTCGAAGCCGATGGCCTGGTAACCGGCCTCGGTCAGCTGGCGATGGCCTTCTGCGGCCATGTAGAAGCGCGCCTCGTTGCCGGGCAGGTTGCTGTCGTCGATCTGCCGCTGGCGCGGGAACATGCCGGGTACGTGGGCATAGCCGAACAGCGCCACGCGATCGGCGGCGAACTTGCAGGCATAGTCCAGCGACCCGGTCAGGTCGTCCATCGTCTGGCCCGGCAGGCCGTACATCAGGTCGAAATTCATCGAAGTGATCCCGGCACCGCGCAGGATCTCCACGCCGCGCTCGATCATCTCCATCGGCTGCACCCGGCCAATCGCCTGCTGCAGGCGCGGGGCGAAAGTCTGCACGCCCATGCTGGCGTGGGTAGCACCGACGCCAGACAGGACCGCTGTCCATTCCTCTGTAAGGGTGCGCGGATCGAGCTCTATCGAAACGGTGGGCGTATCCAGCGGGAATTTCAGCACCAGCTGGTTGAACAGGCGCACGAAGTCGACCGGTGCCAGCGCATTGGGGCTGCCTCCGCCAAAGGCGATGCGGGTAACGCGGGCGTTGGCCGGCAGCAGGGCGGCGACCAGCGAAATCTCTCTGTGCAAGGCGTCGAGATAGCTGTCCAGCCGCTGCTTGCGGTTGGCAGCCGCAGTGTTGCAGCCGCAGTACCAGCAGATCTTCTCGCAGAAGGGGATGTGGACATACAGCGACACCTCGCCCGAGGCGGTGGAAATCGCATCGGCAAGGTCCGCCGGACCGATGTCGTCGGCAAATTCAGCCGCGGTCGGATAGCTCGTGTAGCGCGGCACGGGCACTTCGAGCAGTCGGGGGTGATAAGGCCACATGCGAGCCTGACTAGGGAACCCGCGGGCAACGATCATTGTTCTGGATCAACGTTTCCCCGCTTGTCGCGCCGGTGACACCCCTTGGCGCAGCACACGGTGGCAGGCGCAGCGGGGGTGCCGTCGTTGTTGACCGGGATAACGAAGCTGCCGCCCTGGCACAGCGCCACGATCAGCTCTGCCGGGCCGCCTTCCGCTTCGGGCAGGCTGACCGATCCGGCCATGGCCGGCACAAGCGCGGTAATGCCGATCGCTTCGGCCAACAGGTTCATGCGTCCTCGTCCTTTGGCTCGTCTTCATCGTCGATCAGGATGCGCGCGGCGGCGCCATCGGGATCGTCGAACTGGTTGTTGCGCAGCGCCCAGAAGAACGCCGCCAGGCCAAGTGCCCCCAGCAGCAGCGCAATGGGCAGGAGGAACAGCACGCCGTTCATCTGGCAGCTCTTGCAAGGCGCAGCGAATTGGCGACCACCAGCAGCGAGCTGGCCGACATGGCAATGGCGGCGATCAGCGGCGTCACCAGGCCGGCAATCGCCAGCGGCACGGCAAACATGTTGTAGACGATGGCCAGGCCGAAGTTCTGCTTCACCACCTGCATCGTCTTGCGCGCGGCGCGCACGGTGCGCGGCAGGGCGGACAGCGAATCCTGCACGAACACGAAGTCTGCCGCCTGCAGCCCCACGTCGCTGGCAGAGCCCGGCGCGATGGAGGCATCGGCGGCGGCCAGCGCGGGGCCATCGTTCAGCCCATCCCCCACCATCAGCACCTTGCGGCCGGAACCGCGCAACTGCGCCACCATCGCCTGCTTCTCTTCCGGGCGGACACCGGCCTTTGCAGGCAAGTCCGCCTGCCGGGCGACTTCGGCCACGGCCTTTTCGCTGTCGCCGGAGAGGATGGAACACTCGATGCCCTGCGCCTCCAGCGCGGCAATCGCCTCGCGCGCATCGGGGCGAAGCGCGTCGGTAATGGGGATCAAGCGATCCGGGCCTTCCCCGGTCTGCAGCAGGACCGCGGTCGTGGCGCTGCCCTCGGGCCGCTTCAGCGCGACGGCTCGGCCTGCGAAGGTGCCGAACACACCCTCGCCCGGGCGCTCTTGCACGTCTGCCAGCGATGCCGCTGCCACACCCTTGGCCGACAGCGCCCGTTCCATGGCGCGCGAGAGTGGGTGGCGGCTGTGCGAGGCCAGCGCGAGGGCAATGCCCGCCTCCTCCGCCGAAAGCGCGGCCAGCGCAATGGCATCGGGCACCGGGCGCCCCATGGTAAGCGTGCCGGTCTTGTCGAGCAGCGCGCGGTCGACCGAAGCAATGCGTTCGAAGGCGGAACCGTCCTTCACCATGATGCCGGCACGCATCAGGGCGCCGCTGGCCACCACCTGCGCCACCGGCACGGCAAGGCCCAGCGCGCAGGGGCAGGTGATGATGAGCACGGCCACGCCGATGACCAGCGCCTCGTACACCGTCGCCCCGGCGATCAGCCAGCCCACCACAGTGAGGAAGGCCAGCGAATGGACAGCCGGCGCATAGAGCCGCGCCGCGCGATCGGCGATGCGGACATAGCGGCTGCGATCCTGCGTGCTGGCTTCCATCAGCCGGGCGATTTCCGCCAGCGTGGTGTCGCGTCCGGCATTGCTGACGCGCACGTCCACCGGCGCTTCCAGGTTGAGCGTGCCTGCCAGCGCCTCATCGCCCTTGCCCAGCGCCACCGGGTGGCTTTCGCCCGTCAGCAACGACTGGTCGAAGGCGCTGCGCCCGGAAACGATCTCGCCATCGGCGGCAAGGCGCTCGCCGGTCGCCACCCGCATCACCATGCCCGGCTGCAAGTCTTCCGCAGCGACGTAGGAAAGCTTGCCGTCCGGGCCCAGCACCTGTGCGCCGCGTGCGGCCTGGCTCACCAGCGCCTCCACCCCGCTGCGCGCCTTGTCGCGCATCATGGCATCGAGCACGCGGCCCGCCAGCAGGAAGGTGAGCAGCATCAGCGCGCCGTCGAACCAGGCGTGCGCGCCGCCGACCCAGGTTTCGTACAGGCTCAGCGCCGCCGCGATGATGACGCCCAGTGAAATCGGCACGTCCATGTTGGTGGTGCCGTGCTTCAGTGCGCCCCAGGCCGACCTGAAGAAGGGCTGCCCGGCAAAGCCGATGGCAGGCAGGGCGATCAGCGCGGAGATCCAGTGGAACAGCTCGCGCGTGGAGCCTTCCGCGCCCGACCAAACGCTGACCGACAGCAGCATCACGTTCATCGCGGCAAAGGCTGCCACGGCCAGCGGTGCGAGCAGCGGCTTCACCGCGCTGTAGGGCTTTTGCGCCTGGTTACGGCGCGGCTGCGCCTCGAACCCGACAGCGCCGATGAAACGCGTAAGGTCGTCCTCGCCCACGCTATCGTCATGGGTGACGGTGACCATGCGCGAGGACAGGTTCACGCGCGCGGCGATCACGCCGTCGTGCTGCAGCAGCCCACGCTCGACCTTGCTCATGCACCCGGCGCAGTGCATCCCCGGCACCGCGAGAACACAGGTCCGTTCCTCGACGATGCCGGGCTGTGCGTTCACGACAAGTCGTCTTCCCGTCGCCAGGTGGCGCTGCCATTGGTCAGTTCCAGCCGCACGGTCCAGCGCCCTTCGGGCAGCGGATCATGCGAAAGGTAGGTGTGTTCGTCGATGCGATAGAAGCTCAGCGCCTGGTCCGGCAGGCGGCCCAGCGGATGCCGCGCGGTCGCCTCTGCCTGCAGGTAGTCCGGCGCATCGCTTGTCGACAGCACCAGTCGCCCGTCAGGCCGCCAGGTGGTGACGACATTCCAGCCGAGCTGGTCGCTCTCGCGCGCATCTTCCAGCCAGCCGTTGAATTCCTGGCTGGCGACATAGGAATTTTCCACCACCACGCCGCCAAAGGTGGAGGTGGCGAAACCCGCCATGGTGACATTGACCGCCGCCACCGTGCCGAAAAAGGCCACGAGGATGCCGGTCATGTGCCAGCCGGTGAAACGCCTGGGGGACTTCTGGCCCATCATTCTTCTCCCGGTGTCACGAAGCGGGTTTCGACGGCATCGGTTTCCGCCTGTTCGTCCAGCGAGACGACCGAGAGGCTGAAATCCTGCGCCGCGGTGCCTTTCGGTGCCTGCACATAGATGCGCACGGTCTGCGTTGCATCGGCCGGCACGTCGACGTCGATGGTGCGGGCCGCATCCTCGTTCGCCATGGTGTCGGACCACATGGTGGCGCCTTCCAGCCCTTCGATCCCCACACGCATCTCGCGCGGGCGTGCTTCCATGTTGCGCAGCTTGACCGTGTAGTTGTTGCGCACCGAACCATCGCTCATCAGCATGTAGGGCGGATTGCGATCAGGCGCAGCGTTGATTTCGGTATGGCTGCGCGCGCCAAGGGCAAACAGCAGGCCAAGGCCGATGCCGGCCCAGACGAAGAAATACAGCACAGAGCGCGGACGCAGGATCTTCTTCCACGTCGGGCGATGGTCCTGGCCTCTTTTCTCGCCTTCGGAATCCTCCAAGGTTAGATAGTCGATCAGCCCGCGCGGACGGCCGACCTCGTCCATCACCCGGTCGCAGGCATCGATGCACAACGCACAGGTGATGCAGGAAATGTCGGGGCCCTTGCGGATGTCCCACCCGGTGGGGCACACGGCCACGCACTGGTTGCAGTCGATGCAGTCGCCGTATTCGCCGGGATTCTTCTCTGCCTTCTTCACGCTGCCGCGCGGTTCGCCGCGCCAGTCCTTGTAGGTGACGGTCAGCGACTTTTCGTCCATCATTGCGGTCTGGATGCGCGGCCAGGGGCACATGTAGATGCACACCTGTTCGCGCATGAAGCCGCCGAAGATGAAGGTGGTGGCCGTCAGGATGCCCACCGTGGCATAGGCGACGAAGGGCGCCTGGAGCGACCAGAATTCGCGCACCAGCGTTGGAGCATCGGCGAAGTACATGATCCACGCGCCGCCGGTCCAGAAGGCGATGACGAGGTAGATCGCCCACTTGAACAGCCGCCGCGCGATCTTGCCTGCCGTCCACGGCGCAGCATCCAGCCGCATGCGCTTGTTGCGATCACCGTCCACGAAACGGTCGACGTGCTGAAACAGGTCGGTCCACACCGTCTGCGGACAGGCGTAGCCGCACCAGGCACGACCCACCATGGAGGTGACGAGGAAGAGCCCAATCCCGGCCATGATCAGCAATCCGGCGACGAAATAGAATTCGTGCGGCCAGATCTCGATGTTGAACATGTAGAACCGCCGATTGGCCAGGTCGATCAGCACCGCCTGGTCGGGCGCATAGGGCCCACGGTCCCAGCGAATCCATGGCGTACCGTAGTAGATCGCCAGCGTGACGATCATGATAAGCCACTTGAACCGACGGTAGAAGCCGTCGATGCGCTGGGGGTGGACCTTCTTGCGGGCCTGGTAGGTGCCTAAAAGGCTGTGGTGCAGTTCAGGATCAGGACTGTTCATCGACTTGTACCTCGGGTTCTACGGCGACCTCTGCAAGGTCTTCGCCTCCCCCGAGCGAGTGGACATAGGCGGCCAGCATCTTGATGGTGACCGGATCCAGGCGATCCTCCCACTTGGGCATCATGCCCATGCGCGGGTTGAGGATCTGGCTGGCGATGGCTTCACGGCTGCTCCCCCGCAGCCAGATCGCATCGGAAAGGTTGGGCGCGCCGAATTCGCGCAGGCCGGTACCATCGGTGCCGTGGCAGATGGCGCAGTTCTGCGCGAACAGTTCCGCACCCTGGGCATTCGGCTGGGCCTGACCGCTGAGCGACAGCACGTGATCGATCGTAGCCTCCACTTGCCCGGCATCGAGGATGCCATCGAAGCTGGGCATGGCGCTGGTGCGCGTTTCGGGATCGCCCTGCTGGCGGATGCCGTGGACCAGCGTGTACTGGATGGCGTCGATATCGCCGCCCCACAGCCAGTCGTCGTCGTTGAGGTTGGGATAGCCCAGTTCCTGGCTGCCCGCAGCGCCCGAGCCGTGGCACTGGATGCAATTAACCTGGAAGGCGGCGCGGCCACCGGCAACCGCCTGCTGCATCAGGCCAGGGTTGTCGACGAGCTGGTTCAGCGGCGTGGCAGCGATTTCCTCGCGCACGGCGGCGCGCGATTCATCGGCAAGGCGCATTTCCTCGGCCAGCTGGCCGCGGCTGGTCCAGCCGAGCACACCTTCGGTTCCCTTCTCGATCAGCGGCCAGGCCGGGAACAGGATGACGTAGCCAAGCGCCCAGATGACGGTGGCATAGAAGGTCCACAGCCACCAGCGGGGCAGCGGCGTGTTAAGCTCCTCGATGCCGTCCCATTCGTGGCCGACAAATTCGGTGCCAGTGGGTTCGTCGACGCGCTTGTTACCCATCGTTCTCGTCCTTGAAAATCATGTTTGCAGCATCGCGGTGGTGGCGCCTTGCGCTGGGGCGGAATGCCCAGAGCGCAAACCCCAGCCACAGCAGCACCATGGCCAGCAGGCCCCAGCTGTCGGCCAGTTCCCGCATGAAGTGGTAGATCTCGGGATCGTTCACCGGCCGGTCTCCGTTGCCAGCTCTTCCTGCGCGGCGGCACTGTTCACGTCGACCAGCGTGCCGAGCATCTGGAGGTAGGCGACAAGCGCGTCCATTTCCGTGATGCGGGACGGGTCGCCATCGAAATCACGCACCTGCGCGCCGGGATAGCGTTCCTCCAGGTCTCCTGCCGCCACGTCCGGATCGGCCTGGGCGACTAGGTCCTGCTCGGCCAGCTCCACGTCTTCATCCGAATAGGGGACACCGACGATCTGCAACGTGCGCAGGGTTTCCTCCACGTCAGGCACGTGCAGTGTGTTGTCGGCCAGGAAACCGTACTGCGGCATGATGCTTTCGGGCACCACGGCCTGCGGATTGGTCAGATGCTGCACGTGCCATTCGTCCGAATAGCGACCGCCCACGCGCGCCAGGTCGGGCCCGGTACGCTTGGAACCCCACTGGAACGGGTGGTCGTACATGCTTTCCGCTGCCAGCGAGTAGTGGCCATAGCGCTCCACCTCGTCGCGGAACGGACGGATCATCTGGCTGTGGCAGACATAGCAACCTTCGCGGATGTAGATGTCGCGCCCGGCCTGTTCCAGCGGAGTGTAGGGGCGCATGCCCTCCACTTCCTCGATCGTGTTGTCGATCCAGAACAGCGGAGCGATTTCGACGATCCCGCCGATCGCCACCGTCACCAGCGCCGCAGCGCCCAGCAGGGTTATGTTGCGTTCCAGCTTGGCATGGCCCTTCACCGTTGCTGCGACATCGGGCGGCGTTTCGGAGAGCGGCGGTGCGGACTTGGGTTCGTTTTCAGTAGTCATGTCCGTAGCTTTCATTCGGCGGGAACGGCGACGGCGGGGCGATCGGCCTCTTCGTCGTACGGAGTTTCGGTCATCGGGGCTTCGCTGCGCAGCTTGCCGGCGATGGTCATCCAGACGTTGACCACCATGATGACGGCACCCGACAGGTAGAGCACGCCGCCGAGGGCACGCAGCATGTACATCGGGTGCAGTGCGGCGACGGTGTCGACGAAGCTGTTCACCAGGTAGCCGGTGTTGGGGTCGTATTCGCGCCACATCAGGCCCTGGGTCACGCCCGCCACCCACATGCTGGCAGCGTAGAACACGATGCCCACGGTCGCGAGCCAGAAGTGCCAGTTGACCATGCGCAGGCTGTAGAGACGCTCACGCTTCCACAGGCGCGGAACGAGGAAGTAGACTGCGGCAAAGGTGATCATGCCGTTCCAGCCCAGTGCGCCGGAGTGCACGTGGCCAATGGTCCAGTCGGTGTAGTGCGAGAGGCTGTTCACGCTCTTGATCGACAGCATCGGTCCTTCGAAGGTGCTCATGCCGTAGAAGGCCAGCGCCATCACCATCATGCGGATGATCGGATCGGTGCGGATCTTGTCCCAAGCGCCGTTCAGCGTCATCAGGCCGTTGATCATGCCGCCCCAGCTGGGCATCCACAGCATGATCGAGAAGACCATGCCCAGCGTCTGCGCCCAGTCGGGCAGCGCGGTATAGTGCAGGTGGTGCGGCCCCGCCCAGATGTACAGGAAGATCAGCGACCAGAAGTGGATGATCGACAGCCGGTAGGAATAGACCGGGCGTTCGGCCTGTTTCGGGACGAAGTAGTACATCATGGCAAGGAAGCCGGCGGTCAGGAAAAAGCCCACCGCATTGTGGCCGTACCACCACTGCGTCAGCGCGTCCTGCACGCCGGAGAACAGCGAATAGCTCTTCGCGCCGAGGAAGCTGACCGGCACCGCCAGGTTGTTGACGATGTGCAGCATGGCAATGGTCAGGATGAAGGCGAGGTAGAACCAGTTGGCCACGTAGATGTGCGGTTCCTTGCGCTTCACGATGGTGCCCACGAACACCAGCAGGTAGGCCACCCAGACGATGGTCAGCCACAGGTCCACGTACCATTCGGGCTCGGCATATTCGCGGCTCTGCGTGACGCCCAGCAGGTAACCGGTGGCCGCCAGCACGATGAACAGCTGGTAGCCCCAGAACACGAAGCGGGCGAGGCCTGGAAAAGCCAGCCGCGCGCGGCAGGTGCGCTGCACGACATAGAAGCTGGTGGCGATCAGCGCGTTGCCGCCAAAGGCAAAGATCACCGCGCTGGTGTGCAGCGGGCGGACGCGACCGAAGTTCAGGTAGGGTTCGAAGTTCAGCTCCGGCCAGACCAGCTGCAGGGCGATGAACAGGCCCGCGGCGAAGCCGGCGATGCCCCAGAACACGGTGGCGATAACGCCCCAGCGTACCGGATCATCGTCATACCGCGATTCATCCGCCGGCATGCGCAGCACGTCGCGCGTCCTGGCGTCGAATTCGGTGGTCCACACCGATGCGACCAAGCCGATGAAGGCAGCGATCGAAACGATCAGCATGTGTACGGAGAATAAACTGTCATGCGCATTGGCCAGCGCGGCCAGGCAGAACAGGAGGATGGCGAACCAGATACCGGTCCTAGTGAGTGTTGCGTCCATGATTCGATCCCTTGAGAACGGCCCGTCTCTGCGTCGGTTCAGCATGGGACGCGTTGATCCACGTCAAAAACAACATTTCCGTGAAAAGAAATATTAGTTCGCGAAAATTGCGTTCGATCAAAGCCCCCAAACCGGGATGCTCGCACATATCCTCCCGCCGCGAAAGGGGTCACGAATCGGACGGACCGCCGCGGCGATGATGGAGAAGTTTAAATGAAGAATGCTATGGTTTCGAAGGCGTGTGGAGTTGCCATCGCCGCTGCTGCCGGACTGGCTGCGCTGCCTGCCGCTGCGCAGGAAGCCGGAGATATCCAGGTAAAGGTGCTGGCCACTGCCGTGCTGCCCGATGGTGAAATCGACCAGGTCAACCTGGATCTCGTCGGCCTTCCCGCAGGCACCCAGACCGAAGCGAACGACAATGTCGTGCCGACGGTTGCGATCGAGTACTTCGTCGCCGACAATTTCTCGATCGAGACGATCTGCTGCGTAACCCAGCACGATGTCGATGCGGTTGCCGGCGCACCGGGCGCGGAGCTCGTTTCCGACGCCCTGTTGCTGCCTGCCACCGTGACCGGCAAGCTGCACATCGATGCCGGCGGCATTCGCCCCTATGTCGGCGCAGGCGTCGCCTACTTCATCTGGCTGGATGACGAACCGGGCGCCGCCGCCGTTGCCCTTGGTGCCGACGACTTCTCTCTCAGCGACGAATTCGGCTTCGTGCTGCAGGCCGGTGTCGACGTGCCGGTCAGCGAAAGCCTGTTCCTGTCGGCCGATGCCAAGCGCTACTTCATCGGCACCACGGCGACCTGGTTCGCCAACGGCACGCCGGTGATCCAGACCGAACACAACCTCGATCCGTGGGTTGTCAGCGCAGGCGTTGGCTTCCGCTTCTGATGAAGGTGGCGGGCCGGGTTCACCCGGCCCCGTCGCCAATCTGGCCGGTCAGCCGGCAATATCCTGCAGCGCCGTTCGGTCGATGATGTCGACCGAGCGGCGCGTCGGCAATCCGATCACGCCATCGCGCTTGAGCATGGTCATCTGGCGGCTGACCGTTTCGATCGTAAGCCCCAGAACATCGGCAATCTGCTGGCGAGAGAACGGGAGGTCGAAGGACTTGAGCGGCATTCCCGGCACGTGATCGCAGCCGGTTTCCACCAGCCTGTCGGACATTTCCAGCAGGAAGGTCGCGACCTTCTCCTGCGCGGTCTTGCGCGACAGCAGCACCATCCATTTGCGCGTCCGGTCCAGTTCACCCAGCGTGCGTTCCAGCAGCTTGTGCTCCAGCTTGGGATGCTCCGAAGCGAAGCGGTCGAAATCGGCCCTGGCGAACACGCAGACGCGGGCTTCGGTCAACGCGGTAACCGAATGGCCCGCAGCCCCGGCAAACGGCCTGCCGATGAAATCCGCCGGATAGACCACGCCGACGATCTGCTCGCGCCCGTCCTCGGTGGCAGACGACAGCTTCAGCACGCCTTCGATCACGTTGGCGACGAGAACCGATTCGTCCCCTTCCCAGATCAGCGCCTCCCCCGGCTGCAGGGTACGGCGACGGCCCATCGTGTTGAGCGTCTCAAGCTCGCTGGATTCGAGCCCGGCACAGATCGCACGGTTGCGAACAAGACATGTGTCACACGCAGACATTCGCTCTCGGTAACACTTGCTTCGCCATGCCTCAATCGCTGAAAATGCGTCGCAAGGGCAATTTTTCGCTGCATTCTCGTCTTGCGAACTTGGCTTGGCCTTCCTTCATCCGCAGGATGCGCGGGTAGCAACCAAGGGAGAGAGATGGCAGCATGAACCGGATTGGTCCGCCGCGAATGAAGCCTTGGGCATTTCCGGCCGCCGGCTTGCTTGTGCTTGTCGCCTGTGCGGAGCAGCCTTCCGGAGCCGACGGCACGGCACCTGCCGCCCAGCGCCAATGCGGCGTAGCGGACGACAGACCCGTGGCGCTGCCCGGCGGCACTTTCCCGATGGGGCAGATGGACGTCTATCCGGGCGAGGAAGGTCCCGTGCGCACAACAACGGTGGGCGCATTCTGGATCGACCCGTACGAAGTCACCAATCGCCAGTTCGCGCAGTTCGTGGAGGCGACGGGCCATGTCACGCTGGCGGAAAAGCCCGTCGATCCGGCGCTGTTCGCCGTGCCCGAGGACCAGATCCCGCCTGACATGCTGCTGCCGGGTTCTGCCGTGTTCGTGGCGCCTGAATCGCCGAGCAGTCGCTACGCCGACTGGTGGCAATACCTGCCCGGCGCCAACTGGATGAAGCCCTACGGTCCAGAAGGCCCCGATTTCGAGCCGGAAGAGCCTGTCGTCCACCTCGCCTACGCGGACATGGAAGCCTATGCCCGGTGGCGCGGCGGGCGCCTGCCGACCGAAGCCGAGTGGGAATACGCCGCCCGCGCCGGGCAGGACAACTATACCGACCAGCCGACCGAGGCGAACAGCTGGCAGGGTGTGTTCCCCACCTTCAACGACGAAAGCGACGGCTACCGCGATATCGCCCCTGTCGGCTGCTACCGGCCCAATGCCTTTGGCCTTTACGACATGATCGGCAACGTCTGGGAAATGACCAGCGACTTCTACCGCCCCGGCCACGACCCCGACGATACCGACAATCCGCGCGGCCCCGGCGAAAACGCCGCCTACGATCCGCTAAACCCCGATTTCCCGTCACGCGTTACCAAGGGCGGCAGCTACCTGTGCGCGCCCAACTATTGCCGCCGCTATCGCCCGGCTGCGCGGATCGGGCGCGAGCCGGCGCTGGGCGCCAGCAATGTCGGCTTTCGCCTGGTCTACGACGAAGCGCCTGCAGGTTCGCCGGATTCACCCGCAGGCTGATCCGCGCCTTCGTCTCCACCGCGTCCGAACCAGCGCTTGATCCGGTCCACGGCACGCATCTGCAGGATAGCAAGCGCGGGCACCAGCAGCTGCTGCATCACCGTGCCGAACAGGATGCCGAAACCCAGGCTGGCCGACATCGGGATCAGGAACTGGGCCTGCAGGTTGGTCTCGAACGTGATCGGCGCCACGCCCAGGAAGGTGGTGATCGCGGTCAGGATGATCGGGCGGAAACGCGACTTGGCGGCATCGATGATGGCGGCCTTGCGCTCCATCCCGTTGCCGAGGTTCTCGTTCATGAAGTCGATCATCACGAGGCCACCGTTCACCACCACGCCCGACAGCGCAATGACACCGAACAGCGATACCAGACCCAGCGGGATGCCCAGCAAGAGGTGGCCGATCAGCGCACCGATCATGCCAAAGGGGATCGCCGCCATGATGATGAAGGGTTGCACATAGGATCGGAACGGGATCGCCAGCAGGGCATAGATGCCCGCCAGCGCCAGCACGAACGCGCTGCCGATATCGCCGAAGCTTTCCTGCTGCTGTTCCTGCTCGCCGCCGAATGCGAACTGCAGGCCGGGATAGTCGGCAGCGATGCCGGGCAGAACCTCATTCGACAGCAGGGTGGCCATTTCCTGGCTGGTGACGACATCGGTATCGAGATCGGCCGTGACCGTGTGGATGCGGAAGCCGTCCTCGCGCTGGATCGAGGTGGGGGCGTTGGAGATCGAAATGTCGGCCAGGCTGGACAGCGGCACCTGCCCACCGGGTACGCGCACCCGGTAATTGCCGATATCAGGCAGCGAATTGCGTTGTTCCTCCGGAAGGCGGACGTAGATGCGCACGTCCTCGCGCCCACGCTGCACGCGCACCGCCTCTGCGCCGAAGAAGGCGGCGCGCACCTGCGCGGCCAGGTCCTGCAAGGTAATGCCCAGCGTGCGCGCCGAGGGCTTGAGGACCAGGTCGACCTGGCGCACGCCGTCGTCCTGGTCGCTTTCGATGTCATAGGTACCTGCGACCCGACCAAGTTCCGCCATCAACCGGTCGGTCGCCTCTTCCAGCACCTCACGATCGGGATGCGAAACGCGCACGTTCACCGGCGCGCCGGCGGAAATCAGGCTGGTGCTGATGGAGATCGAACGCGCTTCGGTCACCTGGCCCATTTCCTCGCGCCAGGCCTGCTCGAAATCGGTCGCGGTAAAGTCGCGGTCTGCCGAGGCGATCAGGCCGATCTGCACGTTGGCGACATTGGGTTGCAGCGTCTGGCTGCTGTTGATCGGGTTGGCGCCCGAGGCGATCAGGCCAATGGTGGTGTAGGAGGATTCGAAGATATCGTCGTAGCCCTCCTCCTCGTCGGAGAAGCGCTCGAGCGCGCGCTCGGCCGCGGCTTCGATCCGCCCCGTCACCACCGCCGTACGCTCGATCGAGGTGCCAGCGGGCATTTCGATGGAGGCAGAGACCACGTCGGCCTCGATCTCGGGGAAGAAGGCCACCTTGATGATGCCGCCCGGCACCAGTGCCACGATCACGATCAGCAAGGCGACCGCGCCCGACAGAACCAGATAGGGCATGTCGACGGCGAAGTTGAGCCCGCGATCCAGCGGCCCGTCGATAAAGGCCTGCAAGCGGCGATCGAAACCCCTTTGCACCTTTTCGAAGGCGGCCAGCACGCGGTTTGTCGTATGCGTGCCGGCGGCAGGCAGGTGGCTGAGGTGGAAAGGCAGGATCAGCAGCGCCTCGACCAGCGACAGGCCAAGCACGGCAATCACCACCAGCGGAATGTCGGCAAGCACCTTGCCGATCACGCCGCCCACGACCAGCAGTGGCGAGAACGCGACAATGGTGGTGGCGACCGCGAAGATTACCGGCACCCTCACCCGCTGCGCCCCGGCAATAGCAGCGCCAAGGCCGGATCGGCCACGCTCGCGTTCGGAATAGATGTTCTCGCCCACCACCACGGCATCGTCGACCACCAGGCCCAGTGCCACGATGAAGCCGAACAGTGAGAACATGTTGATGCTGGTGCCCATGAGCGCGATGACATAGATCGCGCCGACAAAGGTCGCGCCAATGCCGATGGCCGTCCAGAAGGCCAGCCGCACGTCGAGGAACAGCGTAAGCGCGGCCAGCACCAGCACCAGGCCGATAGCGGCGTTCTTCAACAGCAGCGACAGGCGATCGTTGAACAGTTCGGAACTGTCGTCCCAGATGGCATAGCTGACACCGGGTGGCAGGACGCGCGCGGAATCCTCCTCCAGATAGGTCATTGCCGCTTCGGCCACGTCCAGCACGCGTTCGTCGGACGTACGGTAGACATCGACGAAGGCGGCAGGCTGGCCGTTGAAGCGGGTGATAAGATCGTTGTCCTCGAACCCGTCGGTGATCGTCGCCACGTCACCCAGACGCAGGATCGTGCCATCGGGCCGGGTGCGCAGGACGATGTTCTCGAAATCCTGCTGGTCGTAATTCTGCCCCACGGTGCGCACGCGCACCTGTTCCTGCTCGGTCTCCACCGATCCGGCCGGACTGTCGAGGCTGCTTTGCGCGACGATGCGGGAAACGTCGGTCAGCGACAGGCCCAGTGCCTGCAGGCGTTCCTGCGGCACGTCGATAAAAACCTGGTACTGCCGCACCGCGCTGGTCTCGACATAGCTGATCTCGGGCAAGGCCGAGAGCGCGTCTTCCAGCTGGTAGGCAGTTTCCTTCAGCGTGCGCTCGGGCACCTCGCCATACAGGGCGATGCGCATCACGCTCTGGCGCGTGGTGTTCTCGCGGATGTCGGGCTCCTCGGCATCCAGCGGGAAGGTCTGGATCTGGTCGACTTCGCTTTTCACGTCGTCCAGCGCGCGGTCGATATCGGCCCCGGTTTCCAGCTCCACGCGCACGGTGCCCACGCCCTCTGCGGCGATGCCGACCACCTTCTTCACGTCGTCGATGGCCTGCACCGATTCCTCGATCTTCTGGACGATCGATTCCTCGACTTCCTCGGGCGTGGCGCCGGGATAGGCCACGGTGACAGTGATGGTGTCCTGGCTGATCTCGGGGAACACCTCCTGCGCGATGCGGGTGTAGGCGGCGTATCCGGCCACCAGCATGAACACCATCAGCAGGTTCGCTGCCACGCCGTTGCGCGCCATGAAGGCGATCACGCCCTTACGGTCGCGGGCACGCTCCTGCGTCGGGTGGCCGAACCGGTCGCGCGGCGCCTCTTCGCCCGAACCTGGGGGGAAGGCTCCCTCGGTCACTGCGCGTCGCCCTCGCCCTCACCTTCGCCCTGGCCGGCATCGGCACCCTCGCCTTCGCGGCGTAGCGGCATGCCATCCACCGGCGTGCGCAGCGGGCTGGTGATCACACGGCCGCCCGCGCCCAGATCGCTAGCCGTGACATAGGCAAAGGCGTCCGTTCGCTGGAGCACGTCTACCGGCACGATCTGCAACTTGCCGCCGCGCAGCACCCAGACCTGGTTATCGGGCCGCAGGGCTTGCAGCGGAATGCGGGCGAACGGCTGGGCACTGCCGCCGGTAATGGCGGCGCTGACGAAGCTGCCCAGCAGCAGCGGCGGTGGCGCGGCGGTCGCCGCATCGCCGTTGGCAGCGGGCTCGCCGCCGCTCATCGGGTTGGGCACCCGCAGGAAAACGTCGATGGTGCGCGTTTCGGGATCGAGGATGGGGTCTACGCGGTCGACATAGGCGCTCCAGCGATAGGCATGGCCGCCATAGTCCAGCGTGACTTCGGCAGGCACGCGCGTACGCCCGGCTTCGAACAGCGCGGGCACCAGCACGGCTTCGGCCTCCGTCAGCGAAATGCGCACTTCGTAACTGGCACTGGCCACCAGCGAGCCGAGCGACTGGCCCGGCTGCACCAGCGTACCAACAGAGGCGCTTTCGCTGCGCACGATCCCGGCGAAGGGCGAGCGAACGACGGTGCGCGACAGCGCCAGCCGGGCATCGGCCAGCTGCGCCTCGGCCCGTTCGCGCGCGGCCTGGGCGGATCGCAATTGCGGCTCACGCGTAGCCAGCACGTTGGCATCCGCACTTTCGGGAGAGACGGATTCGGGCGCGGCGCTGCCCAGCCCCTCGGGCGGCAGGATGCGCGCGGCATAGTCGTTGGCGTCGATCGAACGACTCAGCTCGGCGCGCGTGGCCTGGCGATCGGCGAAACGCTCCAGCTCGGCAGCGGCGATCGCCATTTCTTCCTGCGCCTGCAGCACGGCGACATCCTGCGCGGCGATATCGGCCTGCGCGCTGCGCACGCGGTTGTTGTAATCGGACGGGTCGATGCGGAACAGCACGGCGCCGGACGGAACGCGGTTGCCTTCCTTGAAGGCCGGATTGACGTAGACGAGCCTGCCGGAAACCTCCGCCCCCAGCGTCACCTCCTCCAGCGGCTGGACCGTGCCCGTACCGAAGACCTCGATCGCCCCGGCGGAAACTTCGTATGGCACCGTCTGCACCAGCGGCACGATCTCGGGCGCCTCCTGTTCTTCCGGCTGGGGCCGCAGGACGATCATCAGCGCGGCAACCGCAATTGCACCGACCAGGAGCAGGATCGCCCACTTTGCCTGCTTGCTCATTCGCTCATGTCCTCTTCGGTTTGGCTGAACCAGTCGCCGCCCAGCGCGCGGTGTACGCCCAGCCGCGCCAGGGCGACGTCGCGCCCGGCTGACGACAGGCTGCTTTCCACCTGCAGGTAGCTGCGCAGGGCATCGAGATAGCCGGTGTAGTCGCCCACGCCCGATCGATACCGGCGTGCCTGCAGGTCCAGCGTGGCGCGCGCTTCCTCGGCTTGCGCGGCAATCAGGCGATATCGCTGGCGTTGTTCCTCGTAGGCGTCGATGGCAACCGTGGCTTCGCGATAGGCGCCCAGCACGGCGTTGCCATAGGCTGCCGCCGCCTCGTCATAGGTCGCGCGCGCTGCCGCGACATTGGCGGAAATGCGCCCGCCATCGAAAATCGGCGCGACAAGGTTGGAGGCGAGCGAGAGCAGCCAGTTCTGGCCTACATCGAAGGCAGCGCCGGGATTGGCCCCTTGCGTGCCGGTGCTGGACGACAGGCGCAGCGCGGGGAATCGCTCCGCCCGGCGCGCACCGATGCGCAGCCGCGCAGCCTCCAACCTTTGCCAGCTGGCAGCGACATCCGGGCGCTGAGCCAGCAGGTCCGCCGGCAAGCCTGCAGGAACCGGATCGAACACCAGCTGTGGCAGCAACGGCCGGTCGAGCGAGACGGACAGGCCTTCGGGATATTCCGCCAGCAGCACTGCCAGCCGCCCTTCGGCATTGCTCAGCGCCACTTCGCGCTGCGGCAGGCTGGCCTCCAGGCTGCGCAGCTGCTCGCGCACCTGGTAGAGCTCGAAACTCTGCGCCAGCCCGCGCAGGTAGCGGTCTTCGGTGCGGTCCGCACGCTCGCTCAGCACGTCGACGCTTTGCAGCGTGGTGGCGATCTGGAAGCGGGCATCGACAATGTCGAAATAGGCAGAGATCACTTCCGCCGCCGTGGCCAGACGAACGGCGCGCAGGTCCTGCTCGGCGGCAACGGCATCGGCGCGGGCTGCGCCAAGATCGTTACGAACGCGGCTGAACAGGTCGATCTCGTAGGACGCGGCGAGGCCCAGCGTGTAGTTCTCGTTGGTGATGCGTGTCGGCGCGCCGGGGAAATTGGCGAAGGCACCACCGGCCACCGGAGTATCGGAATAGTTGGAGCCGGCGCTGGCTTCCAGCCCTGGCAGCAGCCCGGCCCGCGCCACCCGCGCCTGGGCGCTGGCCCGCTGTGCCCGGGCAACGGCTTGTGCGATATCGAGGTTGGCATCCAGCGCGCGATCGACCAGCCCGTCGAGCACCGGGTCCTGGAAACCCTGCCACCAGGCCACCGGGCGATAGTCGCCTTCGACCTCGGCAACGGGAAAGGCTTGCGGCATTTGGGATACCACGGCGGGTGCTTCTTCCTGCGGTGCAAGCGACATGCATCCGGCCAGGGCCAGCATCATGCTTGCCGAAAACAGGCTTGAAACCCTCATGCCTCACCTCCCGTCAGCAGGGCGCGGGCAGACTGTTCGAGCTGGTTGAGCAGCATCCTGCGGGTGGCCGCATCGAACTTTCCAGACCCCATCAGCAGGCCCAGCGACGCACGCGAATGGCGCAGCGTGATGGCCATGCCGAACAGGAACACGGTAACGGCCTTGGCCTCTTCCTCTGCCAGGTCCGGGCGCACGATGGCCACCTGGCGCGAAAGGTTTTCTATCATCGGCAGGATCTTGGCCTGCATCAGCTTCAGCACTTCGGGAGACGGGTCCTGCTGTTCGCGCCCGATGAACAGGGCAAAGGGTGCGCTGCGGTCGCTAAGCATGAATTCGCCGGTAGACCGGATCATCGCGCACATCGCGTCGATGCGCTGTCCGGGCGTGGCATCTTCGCCCAGCGGTTCCAGTAAATCCGCGCCCAGCAATTCGTGCAGGTGATCGAAGATGTGTTCCGCCGCCGCGAGGTAGAGGCCTTCCTTGCCACCGAAGTGATAGGTGATCGACGACATCGGCGTATCGACGGCTGCGGCAATCTCGCGCGTGCCGACGCCATCGAAACCGCGTTTGCCGAATCGTTCGATCGCTGCATGGATAAGCCGCTCGCGCATCCCGCACGGCTATTCGTTCGACTGAACAAAAACAAGTGGCCTTTTGGCCATGAACAAGCGCCCTTGCCCTTTACAGTTGCTGGAAACGGCTTCGCCTAACAGGTTGTAAAAAAGGTGCTCGTACAGCCCAGGTACGCGATCACGCCGGGCGCGGCTTCACGTTTCGCCTGTTCGATCCAGTCGTGGTAATAGCCCACGTCGGTGAATATCCGGGCGGTCTCGGCCAGACCGCAGCCCGCGCCCCACGACACCAGGCCCACCAGCTGGCGCTGCCCCCGATCGTTGCGGATCAGCGGTCCACCACTGTCGCCCTTGCATGCATCCACGCCGGCATTGTTGCCTGCGCAAAGCTGCCCGGGCTCGATCCTGACGCCGGACAAGCTGCCGGTGTTGCCGCATGTCGCGGGATCTCGCATGTACAACTCACCGCCCAGCAGCTCGCGCGAATAGCGCTGCAGTTCACGGTTATCCCCCCGAATGGCACTGGCATCGTGCGTCACGCCGGTGATGCCCCAGCCGGACATTTCCATCGGCGTCGTGAACGTGGCGCTGCGGTTGGCCGTGTCGGGAACCCGCGCTTCCTGCACGCGGGGAATGTCCACGCTGGCCGAGAGGCGCAGCAAGGCGATGTCGTGGCGCCAGTTATCGGCCCTGCCCCGGTAATCCGCGTGCACCACGGCCCCGGTAACGTGGTATTGCCACCCGCCACCATCGGCGCGGTTCGATCCCAACCGCACGCGCATCAGCTGCTGCAGCTGGACTGCGCTCCAGCCCTCGATGCAGTGGGCAGCGGTCAGCACCCAACGATCGCCGATGAACACGCCGCCGCAGATGTGCCGCCGTTCCCAGCCTGGCCGGTTGAGTCCCAGTTGCTGGCGTTCCTCGCGCAGCAGCGTCGGGGTCTGGAACAAGGCCAGTCCGGCTTCCGAGCGGATCAGTTGTGCTTGCCATGGCGCATCGCTGATGTGGATCGGCAGCGCGTTGGTCATGAACTGGGTGGTCGGGTGCCAGTCTTCCATGAAAGCCAGCGTCGCAGGATCGCACGGCGGAGAGTCGAACTGCGTTTCCGATCCATCGGCGGACTGCTCGACATGATAGGCCTGCGGTCCGGGATAGGGCGGGTACGGACAGGCGCCATATTGCCCCGCGACCAGCAGTGACCACGCCACTTCGCCGTAGGAGACCTCGCCCGTGTAATCCATCAGCGTGCCCCACCTGCGGGGGAACTTGCTAGTGCCGCGCTCTATCAGGATTTCCCGCCCCGCGTCCGGCAGGTAGTCGAGGAAGCCGATGAATGCGCGCGCAGCCTCCGGCGAGCTTTCGGTCAGCGCAGCAGCAAGGATACCGCGTTCACCAACCTCCATCCGGTCCGAGAAATCAAGCAGGGCGTTGCGCTCCTGCCGATAAAGCATGGCGTAGAAAGCTTGGAAGCCCAGCTGCTCGTCCGGATGCAGCTCGGCCATGATGGCGCCGTATACGCGCCGTTCGTAATACTCGTCGGCGGACCAGTCGGGATCGCCGACGAAGTCGGTGTCGTAGACGATCTGCGCGTCCTGCGCCTGCATCGTTTCGTCAGGCGGCGGATCTTCCTGCACCTGCGCATAGGCTGGCGAGGCGGCTGCTAAGGCCAGCGCAGCGGCTGCAAGGGTGGCAAGGCGCCTTGGCATGTCAGTGGCCCGTGCAGCGGAAGGCATCTTTCATGAAACCTCCCGCGCACATGGCCCCTACCCCGCTCAGTCGCGGCTGGGCGTCGGCCCGTCGGGATCGCCGCTGGGCGACGTCTCTACAGGCGTTTCCGGACCATCGGGCAAGTCGCCGGACTCTTCGGCAGGCGCTTCGCCTTCCATTTCATCCCCGGCACCCATGTCGTCTGCCGCAGCCGGAGCAGCGGCCTCTTCTTCCATGGCCGTTTCGTCTTCCATCGCGGCGTCATCGCCTGCACCCTCGGCGCAGGCGGCAAGGCCAAGCGACGCAGCACCAACAAGGCTGGCCAGTAAGAGCTTCTTCATCGTGTATCCCCCTTCCGGATGTCGGCAATCCCGCCCTCAGGCAAGGCCGAGACGGTCAAGGATTGCCGCAAATCGCGGGGCTTGTCGAATCCCGTCCAGCATCGGGTCCACGCCGGTGCGCCCGAGGCCGGGATCGCCTTGCTCCAGTCCGGCCTCCAGCGCATCCAGCGCCCGTTCGTTTTCGCCCCACATCGCAAACACTTGCGCCTGCTGGTACAGGCTGTTGTCGCCATAGGCCTCCACCAGTTCGGCAATGCGCGCTTCGCCTGCCGCCGGACCGTCGAGCCGGTACTCCACCATCGCCAAGCCGGGCAGGCGCCCGAGATCGCGCGATTCCTGCGCATAATATTCGCGCGCGGCAGGCAGGTCGTCTTCGAGCAAGGCCATGTCGCCCTGCAGGCGCCAGGCCGTGCTGACCTGATCGTTCAGCGACAGCGCGGCCTGCACGTTGGCGAGGGCACTTTCGAAATCGCCGGCGAGGTAGTCGATGAAGGCGGCGGAGCGGAACACCTGGGCGTTGAGCGGATCAAGGCGCATGGCCCGCGCCGAGGCCTCGCGGGCCTGCACGAAATCGCCGATATAGGCTTCGAACTGGGCATAGGCGCCGAGGATCTGGGCATTGCCGAAGCCCAGTTCGAAACTGGTCTGGTAAGGCTCTCGCGCGCCGCGGAAATCGAGGTCGTACTGGCGGATCAGCCCCAGCGCGGCGTGCCCTTCGGGTGCCAGCGGCTCCAGCTCTATGGCGCGCAGGGCCAGCTCCTCTGCCCGCTCACGCAGCTGCACCAGTTCTTCCCCGCTGGCGTGTGACGCAGCCACCAGCGCCATCGACCAGCCATAAGTGGCGTAGCCCACGGCGTAATCGGGATCGATAGTCACCGCCTCTTCGAATTCGTCCAGCGCCCGGCGATCGCTCTCTTCGCTGGCGGCAAGGCGGATCAGCGCCAGGCCCTGCAGGTAATGGTCCAGCGCTTCGCTGTTGCTTGTCCCGCCGGGTCGCTCGGTAACCAGCACGCCGCCTTGCTGCGTCGAAAACAGTTCGTCCACTACGCGCGTCGCCAGTTCGCTCTGCAGTTCCAACGTATTGGCAGGGTCGCGTTCGAATGCCTGCGACCACACCTCGAACCCGCTGGCGACGTCCACCAGCCGCGCAGTGATACGCAGCAGGTCGGCAGAGCGGCGCACCGATCCCTCCAGCACATAGGCGACGCCCAGCCGCTCGGCCACGTCGGCCATGTCGTCGCCCGCTTCCTCGAACAGGCGCGAGGATGTTTCGGCGGCGACCAGCAGTTGCCGGTTGAGGCTGAGGGTGACGCGCAATTCCTCCGCCAGCCCGGCGGAGAGGTAGTCCTGCTCCGGGTCACCGCTGAGGTTACGGAACGGAAGCACGGCGATGCTGTTGGTTTCCGCCTCGCTGCCGAACAGGCCGCGATCCCACACCGCATAACCGCCTGCCATGGCCAAGGCTGCAGTCGCCGCCGCAGCCAGCGCACCGCGCCGCGAAATCCCGCCTTTCGCCAAGGCAGGCGTGGCAGGCACGGATTCGGGCTTGCGCCCGTGCAAGGCCGTAACCGCTGCCACCAGCTGTTGCGCGACCGGGTCGCTCGCCTTGCCGTTCCAACCTGAGAAATCCAGCGCCTGGAACTGGCGGAAACCCAGCGGCGCCGTGCTGCCGTCCAGCGACACGGGGACAAGGCACTTGCGGTCGCGCCCGCTCATCGCTTCGTCGCGCACCCAGTTCGACCCGGTGGAGGTCTGCGTCCACAGCACCACCACGGCTTCCGCGCTTTCCAGCGCCTGTTCCGTGGTATCGAGATACTGCGTGCCGGGCGCTAGCTGGCCATCCCACCACACGGTGAAACCGGCCTGTTCCAGCAGGTCTATGACACGCCGCGCCGCGGGCTGGTCGGCGCGGGAATAGCTGACGAAGACGCTCGTCGCCGCGGCGTCGTCTCCTGCCTGCTGTTCCTCGTTCATGCCTGGCCCCTTGAAGAGCGACCCACTGACAATGCTACACCTTGCCGCGGGCCATGGTCAAAAGCCGAATGGTGCATCATGCCGGCAGCGAAATGTGCTTGGCACTGAACACCGCCTGCCAGTTTTCCAGCTCTTCCAGCACGATTTCGTCCACCTGATGGGCAAGCGCGCTTACCGGGCCGTAGCTGATTGCGCGATCGGGCGAGGCCAGCAGCAAGGCGATGCGCTCGGCCACGCCTTGCAGCTTGCCTGCCGTCACATCGGAAATGGCTGCGAACCGTTCGAAATCGGCAAAGAAGCGGATGCCCGCGATGCTGGCGCCCAGCGTGGGAAAGGCGATGCCGAGGAAGGTCAGCCACAGCGAAACCGAGCCCGGCCAACTGTAAGGCAGCAACCCCAGCCCGGCGCCCAGTTTCAGCAGCAGGTAGATCGACACCGAGACGATCGCGAGCACGAAGAGGATTTCGGCAAAGTGATCCAGCCGGTGATCGACCTTGCGCAGGCGGCGGGCCTTGGCCCGGTGATAGTCGCGCTGCCCCTCGACATGCGGCAGCAGCAGCTTTTCCAGCACCGCGCGCAGGTAATGGTGATCGAGCGCCAGATCGGGCAGCCCGGCAAAGCGCAGGGTGTGGCGGGCATATTGCTCGGGCCAGGCACGATCGGCAGATCCCGGCCACTTGCCCGTTGGCCTGAACACGCCCAGCGCCAGCATGATGGGGCCGTGCCGCAAGTATTCGGCAACGCGCCGCGTCTCGAACCAGCGGGCGTGCCAGGCGTATCTCTTGCCGATCAGCGTGATGGCGACGATCGATGCCAGCAACGCCAGTTCGATCCCGGCAAAGATCCATTTCTGCTCCGCCAGGCCTAGCGGCAGGTAGGCCGCGCCCAGGATCACCGCGAGCGCGGCCAGCACGAAGTTGAGGCACATGCCGCTGCGGTAGGCATCCGACAGGCGGCTGGAAATGCCATCGGCCCAGGCGAACTGCGGCAGGATGGTGGAAGCGACGCGGCTGACCTGTTCATCGTCCAACCGGTTGAGGCTGCGCATGGTGCCAATGGTCTTGTTGCCACTGCCTTCGACGATCTCGTCGGGCTGTTCGTACCGGGTTACCAGAGCGCCGCTGTCGCCGCCCAGCACCTTCTCCAGGCCGCGATAGAGCGTCCAGATGCGGCTGCTGCTGCGGTGCCAACGCTCGCTTTGCAGCGGTGTTGCGGCATCCTGCGCACGGGCACCGATGGCCGCCTCTATCACCGCTTCCAGCGAATGGACGCTGGCCGCTGGCGGATTGGCGATTTCTTCCGGGCGCGTGAGGATGCGCCAGTCCTCGGGCTCGGCCGGGTCGATCAGCAGCACCGGCGTGCCGCTGGCCAGTGCGGCGTGCGCGGTGTGGCCAGTGCCGCCGATCAGGTTGCAGACCTTGCAGTCCCACACCGCGATCAGCAGGTCCGCACGTTCGAACATCACGCGGCCTGCCAGTGCCACGCGGTCGCTGCTTTGTGCTTCGAAGGCCCGGCGTTTGGCCGGGTCCTGCGGATCGGCAAGCATGGCCAGGAATATTGCGGCAATCTCCTCGTCGCGCTCTGCCAGTTCGAAGCACCGCGCCCGTTCCGTCAGCGTGCGCAGGCGCGACAGGCGCGCGGCCACGGCAGGATCGGCAACTTCGCCGTCCGCCAGCATGGCGCGCGTATCGTCCAGAGAGGCTGGCTGGATGTTGATGGCCGCGTTCAGCGCCTTGCCGAAGGGCAGCGGGGCCACCAGCCGCCAGCCGCGATCCAGCGCCAGCTGCGCGGTGGTCTGGTCGATGCCCTCTGCCAGCAGGTTGTACAGCCGCACCGGGCCAAGGTCTTCCGAAACGCCCGGCAGGTTGCCCGCGATCCGGTCGAACAGGTCTGCCAGCACGGCTTCGACGCGGCCCAGGCTGGCTTCCAGCGCATCGTTGGTGTGGCGGTGTCCGGTCACCGCCAGCGACAGGTGGCGCCTGGCCTGCGCGGGGCGCGCGGTCGTCATCGGCCAAGTCCTTCGCTTGTCAGCCCGCTCCCGGCCATCAGCACGCGTCCGTCCAAAGCACTGCCCCCGCTGTCTGCTTGGCGAAGGTATAGGTGGTGCACGCAAAATGGAAACTCTCAGCCCTCCAGACCGCGCCATTGCCCCCAGCCTTTTGCTTTGGCAGCGCAGACGTGCTGTTCCAGCACCTGCCTCCACGCGGCAGGGCCTCTGGCGAAGCCATGCGGCTGGCGCGCGAAGGCAATGGCAAACGACCGCGCAATTTTCTGCTGGCGGCACTCGCCTTCAGCGAACGCAGCGACTCGCCGGCCCTGCAGACGGAGATTGCCTTCCGCCTCGCGCCGGTTTCCGCCACGCTGCCGCTGCGCCCCAACGCCCGATCCGCCCGACCGGCGCGCAGTACCACGGTGCGCCCGCTGGAATTCTTGCGCTAGCGACCTCAGGCTGCCGCGTAGAGCAGCCGGCCCTCGCCCAGCAGTTCCAGCACGTCGCCGATCTCGCTCTGCTCGAATGCGAAACAGCCAAGGCTGCGCCCCACCCGGCCGGTATTGCGGGCCATGGCTTCGTCGACATAGCTGGCACCGTGGATCACGATGGCGCGATCGAAGGCGCGGTCGTTTTCCGGCTCCAGCCCGTGCAGGCGGCGCGAGCGACCGTGCTTGCCGACATAGGCCTGTCCGGTCAGGTAGCTGCCGCGCGACGAGGCGTTGGAGCCCGGCACGTTGGAAAACCGCTCGGCAAAGCCGCTGTTGGCAGGGTCCGAGCCGCGCCCGTGCGAGACGAGGTACGACTTGGTGATTTCGCCCGCCTCGACATCGGCGATGTGAAAGCGGTATTCACGCGAATGGGCAGTATAGTCGGCAATGCCGATGCGGTCGGCAAAGGCGATGCGATCGCGGTGGCGTTCAAGCGCGGTCAAGGCCTCGCCCAGTACACCTTCGGGCGGCGTGGTTGTCGGCACCACGGGCGCGGAAGTAGGGTCGAGCGGAAGCTGTCGTGCTGGTGCGGCAAGCGTTTGCGGCGTAATCAGTGCGCCGCCGGTCGCCAGCGAAGCGCCAAGGAAGGCGCGTCGTGAGATTTTCATGTCTTACGATCCCAAATTATATTATATTTTTCTAATATAGGAACGATGATGCTCCTGAAAACCGTAATGAGACCGGGTGAGTAATGCTCAAGACGATCTGCACCGCTATTCTGCTGGCCATTTGCGCGGTTCCTGCGGCCGCCCAGCAAAGCGCCCACTGGTCTCCCGATGACCTAACCATCTTGGATCGCTGGATAAATGCAGCGCCTGGCGAAGGCCTGCCACTTCTTTCAACAGCCGATCTGGACGCCGCGCGCGAACGATCCGACCAGGAGGCGATAGATTCGCAGGCCAATGCCCTGGCCCTGCGGCTGGCGCGCATGCACCTGCTGGGCAATTCCGGGCAATCGCAGCGCAGCGGCTGGCATATCGTCGATACCGACCAGGACCTGGCAATCGAGGACATGCTGCAATTCGCGGTCAGGAACGATACGCTGGGCACTTTCTTTGCCCTTATGCGCCCGCGCCATCGCGAATATTCGGCGCTGCTGACCGCCTACCAGGCCGAGACCGACCCCGACCGGCGCCGCACCATTGCCCTCAACATGGAACGCTGGCGCTGGATGCCGCGCGACCTTGGCGAGGACTATGTGCTGGTCAACGCCGCCCGCTTCGAGGCGGACATGTGGCGCGATGGACAGCACGTCGGCACCTGGCGCGTAATCGTGGGCAAGCGCAGCACGCCAACGCCCGTGTTCAAGGCCACGATCGAAGGCGTGGTTCTGAACCCCTGGTGGGAAATCCCCACCAGCATCGTGCGCGAAAGCGTGGGGGCGCTGGTGCGCAACAATCCCGCTGCGGCGCGCGCGCGCGGATACGTTGTGCAGAACGGGCGCTATCGCCAGCGCCCCGGACCCAACAACGCGCTGGGGCAGATGAAGCTGGTGATGCCCAACCCCTATTCGGTGTACATGCACGATACGCCCAACCGGAACCTGTTCGAAGAGGACGTGCGCAGCTTCAGCCACGGCTGCATCCGCACCGGCGATGCCATCGGCTATGCCACCACGCTGCTGGAAGGCGTGGCCACGCGCGAGGAAGTGGACGTGATCCTGGAATCGCGCGAGACGACCACCCTCAGGATTGCCGAGCCGATGCCGGTCTATGTCACCTATTTCACCGCCGTTAGCGATGGCCTTGGCGGTGCACTGCTGCTGGACGATATCTACAACCGCGACGGCGCGATCCGGGTTTCGGCGCTGCGAGCGCCCGCGCGCATCTCCGCTCGTGCGGAAGGCCTGGGGCCACGCGCGGACATGCTGGCGCAACAGTCGCTCTATGCAGCGACACCGCAACCGCTGAGCCAGTGCTGAGGCAAGGGACTGCGTGAGCGTGCCGGACGAGCTCCAACTGGACGGGCGCAGGGTCGCCGTCTCCAGCCGCGACAAGGGGCTGTTCCCCTGCGGGATCACCAAGGGCGAGCTGATCGACTATTACGTGCGCGTGGCCCCGCACATGCTGCCGCATACGCGCCACCGCGCGCTTACCATGCATCGCTTTCCCGACGGGATCGACCAGCCCGGCTTCTTCCAGAAGCACATGCCGGACTATTTCCCCGCGTGGATTTCGCGCACGCAGATGGCAAAGGAAGGCGGCACCGTGGTGCACGTGGTAGCCGATGATGCTGCCACCCTAGCCTACATTGCCAACCAGAGCTGCATCACCCCGCACCTGGCGCTGGCGACAAGCGATAGGCCGCATCATCCTGACCGACTGGTGATCGACCTCGATCCTTCCGACAACGATTTCGGCAAGGTGCAGGAAAGTGCCGCCGCGCTGAAGCAGGCGCTGGATGCTCTGGGCCTCACCACCTTCGTGCAGACGACAGGCTCGCGCGGGCTGCATATCCTCCTCCCTCTGGAGCCGAACGCAGACTTCGACACGGTCCGCGCATGGCTGCGCGACTTTGCTGCCGGCTGCGTAGAGGAAGCGCCAACGCTGATGACGCTGGAAATGTCCAAGGCGAAACGCGGCGACCGGGTGTTCGTCGACACCTTGCGCAATGCCTATGGCCAGACTGCGGTCGCGCCCTACGCCGTGCGGGCCCGCGATCACGCCCCCGTCGCTACGCCGCTGCGCTGGGACGAGGCGCTGTCGTCCGGCATGTCCGCCGGGAAATACACGATCGCATCGATCTTTCGCCGACTGGCGCAGGTGGATGATCCGTGGGCGGATTTCTTCCAGACCACAAATACACTGCCGCTTTAGCAAGGTAGCGAGATTGACAATGCCCGGCTGCGACAGCATCCTCGCGCCGGAAGGTTGGGAGACTGGGGTCGCAGGTATGAAAGACAGCACAAACAGCAATCGCCGCTTTGGCCGCGCCGCATTGGCAGGCTGCGCCGCCATCGCGCTGGCCGCGATCCCGGCCTACCAGCTGGTCGCGCAACAGGATGCGCCAAGTGCCACCGATCTGTTCTGGGGCGAGCTGCACCTGCACTCCAACCACTCGCTGGATGCCTACATCACCGATAACACCACGGTGACGCCGGACATGGCCTATCGCTATGCCCGCGGCATCCCGATCGAGCAGCCGGGGCTGGACCGCAAGGTGCAGATCCGCCGCCCGCTGGATTTCATGGCCGTCACCGACCATGCCGAGATGATGGGCCTGTTCACCCTGCTCAACCGCGCCGACGAGACGCTGCTGTCCACCCCGTGGGGCAGGCGAGCCATGGCCGCGCACGTGCGCGATCCGGGCCGCAACGGCGCGATGAGCGTGACCGGCGCGGGCATGTCCGGCCCGCCGGGTCCGGACGAGGCCGAGATGATGAGCCAGATCCAGTCCGACGCGGTGCGCTCCGCAGCATGGAGCGTGGAGATCGAGGCGGCAGAGCGCAATTACGTGCCCGGCACCTTCACCACGCTGTTCGGCTGGGAATGGTCGTCCGTTGTCGATGGCGGCAAGAACCTGCACCGCATCGTGCTGGCCAATACCGACGGCGAAGGCGCGTCCGGCTTCATCCCCTATTCCAGTCAGGACAGCCAGCGCCCGGAAGACCTGTGGTCGTGGATGTCGGCCACGCGAGATCGCACGGGGATCGATTTCATCGCCATCCCGCACAATTCGAATATCTCGGGCGGGCTGATGTTCCAGATGACCGACAGCGACGGTGAGCCGATCTCCGCCGCCTATGCCCGCGCGCGCCAGCTGTGGGAGCCGCTGGTGGAAGTGACGCAGGCCAAGGGTACTTCGGAAGTGCATCCCGAGATTGCGCCCTACGACGAGTTCGCCGAGTTCGAGATCCGCCGCAAGCTGCTGATCGGCACGCCCACGCCTGCCGATGCCGGCGACTATGCCCGGTCCGCCCTGCTGCGCGGGTTGCAGATCCAGGAACGCACCGGCGTCAATCCCTACAACTTCGGCATGATCGGATCGACCGACAGCCACACCGGCCTATCCTCGGTGCAGGAAAGCGATTTCTACGGCAAGCTGGTGTCCGACATTCCGCTGAGCGAGCACGTGCTGGGCCCGCGCCCGGTAATCTTCCCGGCGTGGGAAATGGGCGCATCGGGCCGCGTGGCGGCATGGGCCACCGAGAACACCCGCGAAGGCATCTTCGCCGCGCTCCGGCGCAAGGAAGTCTACGCCACCACCGGCACGCGCATTGCCCTGCGCATGTTCGGCGGGTTCAATTTCACTGCTGCCGATGCCGATGCCCGCGATATCGCCGCAGTCGGCTATGCCCGCGGCATTCCCATGGGCGGCGACCTGACCGCGGCGCCTGCCGGGCGCGCACCCAGCCTGCTGATCCACGCGGCAAGGGACCCCCTGAGCGGCAACCTCGACCGGGTGCAGGTTGTTAAAGGCTGGGTGGACGAAGATGGCGAAGCGCACGAGCGGATCTACAACGTCGTCTGGTCGGATGACCGCCAGCTCGACGCTGATGGCAACCTGCCCGCTGTGGGCAACACCGTGGACCTTGCAACCGGCCTCTACACCAACACCATCGGCGCGGTGCAACTGGCGACCGTGTGGCAGGACCCCGATTTCGACCCGGACCAGGCTGCCTTCTACTACGTGCGCGTGCTGGAAATCCCCACGCCCCGCCACTCGCTGCTCGATGCCATCGCGCTGGGCATCGATGTGGAGGAAACCGGCCAGCCAGCGACGATTCAGGAACGCGCCTATTCCTCGCCCATCTGGTATACCCCGGCGCGGTAGGGCGGCGCGCTAGATGGCCCTGATCCGCAAGCTCCTGAAGGAGCCGCTGACCCATTTCGTGCTGCTGGGCGGGCTGCTGTTTGCAGTCTACGCCGCGCTCAACCCGCGTGACACGCTGGATGCCTCCTCACGCGTCATCACGGTGGACCGCGAGGCGCTGCTCACCTTCCTGCAATACCGCAATTCCGCCTTTGAGCCGGGCTATTTCGAAGCCCAGTACGACGCCATGAGCGACGAGCAGCTGGCCGAACTGGCGGAGAGCTACGTGCGCGAGGAAGCCATGGCGCGCGAGGCCCGCGCGCTGGGCCTGGACGAGAATGACTACGTGATCCGACGGCGGCTGGTGCAGAAGATCGAATACCTCGTCGCCGGTGCCGAGCTGGAGCCCGAACCGCCGACCGAGGCGGAACTGCGCGCGTATTATGACGAGCACAGGGACGATTTCACCCAGGACGCCGAATACACCTTCACCCACGTCTTCATCGATGCGGAAAAGGACCACCCCGGCGGCATGCTGGCAGAGGCACAGCGGCTCCTTGCACAGCTGCGCGCCCGCGATGCAGGTTTCAACGATGCCCCCGGCTACAGCGATCGCTTCCCCTACCAGCGCAATTTCGTGCGCCAGTACCTGCGCCCCGTTGCCCAGGTGTTCGGCCCGGATTTCGCCGCGCAGCTGGCCACCTTGCAGCCGTCGGACAACTGGCAGGGCCCGCTCAGTTCCACCTTCGGCCTGCACCTCGTGCTGTTCACCGACCGCAGCGAAGCACGCACGCCCGACTTCGAGGAAGTGCGTGCGCAGGTGCTGGCAGCGGTGGAGGAAGATCGCCGCATCGCGACGCGCGAAACGCTGCTGGACGAGCTCGTCGACCAGTACGACGTGCGCTATGTCGACGTGCCCACGGGCGATGCCGGCTGATGGGGCGGCTGGCCCGCCTGTGCTGGCTCCTGGCCCTCTTGGGTGCCCTTGTGCCCCTGTTGCCAGCACAGGCGCACGATGCGCGCCCGGTATCGGTGCAGATCAGGGAACTGCCGGGTGATCGCTATGCCCTGCGAGTGCGCACGCCGGGCACTGTCGCGCTCGACAACCGTCCGCAATTGCTGCCGCCCGACATTTGCACCCCCATCACCATCGGCGACGATGCCGAAGCAAGCGAAACCAGCGGCAGCGTGCTCCACTGCCCCGGCGGGGTGGAAGGACAGACGTTTCGCCTCGCCTTCCCGATCTACAACCCTTCGCTCTCCACGCTCTACCGGCTCGACCGCCTCGAGGGCGCTCCGCTGACCGCCCTGCTGCCGCCCAACGAAGCCAGCTGGACGGTGCCGCAAGCGCCATCGCCGTTCGAAGTGGCAGGAGACTATTTTCACCTGGGCATGCAGCACATTTTCGGCGGGATCGACCACCTGCTGTTCGTGCTCGGCCTGCTGGTGATCGCGGGGACATGGCGCCGTTCGTTGCTGGCGCTGACGGGCTTTACCGTGGCCCACTCCATCACCCTAGCCCTGTCGACGCTGGACCTGGTGCGCCTCGCCGCCCCGCCGGTGGAAGCCGCCATCGCCCTGTCGATCCTGTTCCTTGCGGTCGAGATCCTGCGCGGCGACAGATCGAGCCTTACCTATCGCCATCCCACCGTGGTGGCATCGCTGTTCGGCCTGCTGCACGGCTTCGGCTTTGCCAGCGTGCTGCGCGAGATCGGCGTGCCGGGGGACGAGATCGCAGTGGCCCTGCTGTCGTTCAACGTGGGCGTGGAAGCGGGACAGGTGGTGTTCGTGGCCGCCTGCCTTGCCGTGGCCGCATCGGCACGGTGGCTCGCCCGCCACTGGCCGCGCCTGGAACACGCGGTGAAGCCGCGGACAGCCATCATGGCCACGGCCTATGTGCTGGGGACGATATCGGTGTTCTGGCTGTTCGAGCGGGTCAGCAACTTCGCCTAAGCCGGAAGGCAGGCTTTTCGGACACGCCGAGCGCGACCGGCCAGCGGCTTTGGCGCGCCCTCGGGGCAGCCAGCCGCACGCCCGACACAATGAAAATTCTGCCGCTCGTTGACAGCGGTCAATTTGAATTTTAGCATTCGCTAATATACTGGGAACTTGCGTGAACCATGCGACAATAAATGGGTAACAGAGAGGGCGAGAATATGAGAAAGCTGAACAAGAGAGTGGCCTTGGCGACCAGTGCCTCGGCGCTTTCATTATGCATTGCCGGCACAGCGCTGGCCCAGGCATCACAAACGGTTGTGCCTGGGGAAGACTTGCCTCCTGACGCTACACTGGAAGAGGGTGAAACCGAACAGACCGGCATTACGACCGTCTCCAGCCCCAACGCGAATTCCTATGTTGTCAGCGTGCCGACCGGCACCTTCGTGCAACGTCTGGCGATCGAAGAAGAAGAAGGCGGAACCGAACCCGCTATCACCACCGCAGACGTCGCGGATCCGATCACGCTGAACCTCGTCAACAACGGTTCACTGACAATCCTTGCAGATGCAACGGCAACGTCGGATGGAACGCAGCCGAACACTTCGGCCGACGCCCAGGTCGAGGATGGCGTCAGCCAAATCCTGACTGCACCCAACGCCGATCTGGCGATCTACCTCGGCAACAACGGCTCGCTGGCGATCGGCGCAGTTGCCGATGCGAGCGGCAGCGCCGAAGAAGGTTCGGTGGATGCGACGGCGAATGCCAGCGTGATCGGCGGCCTGCACCAGGAAGCCACCGTCGAAGGTGGCGGTGACGGTACCGCTCATGTCGTTGGCGAGAATACCGGCACCTACGACGTCTACGCCAATGCCTCGGCTACCGCCGATGGTAACGCGGCGGCGGAGTCCACGGTGCAGGAAGCACTGTTCATGCGCGCGCAGGCCAATGGTGCGGGCGATGGCGCTGTCACCACCGATTACAGCAATTCCGGCAGCTTCACCGTTGCAAGCGACGCGACCTCCACGAGCAGCGACAGCAATGCCTACGCCCAGGCCAGTGCGGGCGGCGGCGAGCACGGCCTCGTTCACGTTCGCGGCGCCGCCAACGGCGTGGGCGTGGACACCTCCGATGTCACCTTCACGAATGAAAGTGGCGGCACGATCGACGTATCGGCAGATGCCACGGCCACTGCTCCGGGCTACGCCGAAGCTGTTGCAACCGGCGGCGACGTCTTCTCGGAAAACCATGACGACAAGGGCGGCGGCATTGTGCTGAAGGCACAGGCGAGCGGCCAGGACGATGGCGACATGACTGCCGCACTGGTTAACAACGGTGCGATGGCCTTCAGCTACGATGCGACGGCCACTTCCACTGGCGAGCCTGTGGTTGAAGAGCCCGACACGATCGCTCCCGAACTCGTGATGGCACCCGAACTCGGCGCCCTTGCGATAAGCTCCACGAACGGTGCGATCCATCAGATCGTGGAAGCCGGTGGCCCGGAAAGCTTCCTCGATCGCACTGGCGTTGCCACACTCGACAACGTCGGCAGCGTGTCCTTCGATGCTTCAGCCACCGCCACCTCCAACGCCTTCAGCGAGGCGCTTGCCAGTATCGGCGGCGCCGTGGTGCAGCAGGCGGAGATGAGCGGCACCGCGACGCTCGACTTCGACAACTCGGGCTCGTTTGCAGTCGGTGTGAATGCCGTGGCTGACGGGGTCTCCAGTCTTGCCGTGGCCGAAGCCCTTGGCGTCGCGCAGGAAATGCTGGCAACCGTCGCGGCGAACTCGGTGGTCGCCAACAGCGGCGATTTTGCTGTCGATGCCAGCGCCACCGCGCACGGCACCGAAGCTGCCTTCGCCGGTTCGGAAGCCATCGGCTTCACCGTCACGGCAGAACCGCTGTCGGTCGATGCCTCGAACAGCGGTGATTTCACCATTACCGCCACCTCCACGTCGGACGGCTTCGCCGAAGCCTTCGCCGGTGGTCTGGGCTTCTTTGCCGATATCGACCCGACCCAGCTTCCGGCTGAAGAAGGCGGCGGCGGCCAGGGCCAAGGTGGCGGTGGCGGCGGCCACGAGGAAGAAGAGCCGGACGATCCGTGGGAAGGCTGGACCAATGCCCTTGCCGGCACGGTGACCAACTCCGGCACGATCGACGTGACGGCTACCGCGCTGGGCGGCGACCTTTCAGGCGGCATCATGGTGCCGGTGGGTGTCACCACGCAGGACGTGGCCGATCCCAATGCCTTTGCCGAAGCGATCGGGCTGTATTTCGACAGCGTGACCAACACCATGACCGTCACCAACACCGGCACGCTCAGCGTGACCGCGATTACGGACGGTGGCCGGTCGCAGGCGTTCGGCATCCAGGTCGAGACCTTCGACGATTCGCCGATCCTTCCGGGCGAGGAAGACGTCATGTCGATCGTCAACGACGGCGGCACCATCATCGCGCGCGTCAGCACCGATGGCGGGGCAACGTTCCAGCACGGCACCGCGGTCGATCTTTCCGAGGCGCCGGTTCCGGTGGACCTCGCCTTTACCGGCATGAGCCACGTCTATGGTGACATCGTGCTGACCGAAGATGACACCGTGACCGTCTCTGGCGGCACGCTGTTCCTCGACGGCACGGTCAATCCGTTCGTCGAGACCAACGGTATCGATACCGCGACGCTGACCGCCAGCATCGATCACGACCTGATCGCTGCAGCCGGCCCCGTCGGTCCGCTGATCGGCACGATGACGGTGGCCAGCGACGGTACGTTGTTCCTGGACGACCAGCCCAACAACAACCCGTCCTACAGCGGTCCGGCCTCGGTCAACGTGAACAGCTTCACCATCGCTCCCGGTGGTACGCTGGCACTGCAACTGCCCAGCCAGACGCTGGCGGCGGATGCCCAGGTGGCCTACCCCTATGTCAATGCCAACACGGCCGACATTACGGACGGCAACCTCGTTGCCTCGCTCAACACGCCGAACGGCCTGTATGATGACGTCTACTTCTTCGACGATATCATCGACGCCGGCACGCTGACGGGCACTTTCGCTTCCACGACGACCAACACCGGATCGATCTTCCTCGATCCGCTGGCGATCTACGACGATCTCGACAACGTCGACCTGTCGGTGACGCGCGTGGCTTTCGGCGACGGGCGCTTCAGCCTCAACCCGAACCAGCAGTCCGCTGCCAACGGCATCGAGGGTGTCTATTCGCCCACGATGACCGGCCCGTTTGCCGACATGATGGCGGAAATGTTCCTGATGAGCGATCCGAACGACTACCGTTCGGCTCTCAGCAGCCTGCACGGGGCGCAGTATGCAACCTACCTGCAGTCGCTCGGCTGGATGGGCGCCCGCTTCAACGGCCTGCTGGCGGATCAGGGCGGCTGTGCCGCGCTGATGCTGACCGACGGTTCGCTGTCGTGCCGCCGCGAAACCAGCGCCGGCATCTGGGCAACCGTCAACGTCGCTTCGGAGGATATCGATACCGATCCGGCACAGGATTCGAGTGGCCTGAGCGGCGACCAGTTCTACGCCGCAGCCGGTTTCGACTTCACCGTGGGTGACTACGGCGTGATCGGTATCGGTGGTGGCTATGTCCAGAACGATGCCGATTTCGACCTTTGGGGCGGATCGATCAATTCGGACGGCTTCCAGGTCGGTGCCTATGCCGCATACGATCCGGGCACCTTCTACATCAAGGCTGCCGGCAGCTATTCCGAGCTGAGCGGCGATTCCGTTCGCACCGTTACGGTCGGCAGCATCAGTGCCCCGGCCGCGGCGACTCCGGATTCCAACATCTGGTCCGCCGGGGCTGAGATCGGCTATCGCCTGCCCATCGGCGGCGCCACGCTGACGCCTTACGGTGCCCTGGACTATGTCTCGGCAGAGCTGGAAGGCTTTACCGAAACGGGCCTGCACCCGGGTGTGCTGACGGTCTACGACGCCGAGGACGACTACGTGACGAGCGAGCTCGGCCTGAAGCTGGGCCTGCCGATGGGGGACTTCTTCCCCGAGGCACGGGTCGGCTGGCGTCACCAGTTCGAGGATGCGCCGACCAGCTTCCTGGCATCCTATGCCCTGCAGCCGGGTTCGACCTTCTCGATCCTGGGTCCGCAGCGTGAGGAAGATGCCATTGCGGCCGGTTTCGACCTGGCAATTGCCCTTGGTGACAATGCCGCCCTGCGCTTCGGCTACGAAGGCTGGATGGGCGACCTGCACCAGGTGCATTCGGGCACGGCAACGCTGAGGTTCATGTTCGGTGGCGAGGAAGCCCCGCCGCCGCCTCCGCCCCCGCCGCCGCCTCCGCCGCCGCCGCCTCCTCCGCCCCCGCCGCCTCCGCCGCCGCCGCCGCCGCCTCCGCCGCCGGCTCCGGTCTGCGAGCAGGGACCGTACATCGTGTTCTTCGACTGGGATCAGTCGGACATCACGCCCGAAGCGGCCACCGTGCTCAACTCCGCCATCACCGCCTATGGTGACTGCGGTACGGCAGCGATCATGCTGGCTGGCCACGCCGACCGTTCGGGTCCGGCAGACTACAACGTCGGCCTGTCGGAGCGTCGCAACGAATCGGTGCAGGCCTACCTCACCGCTCGCGGTATCCCGGCGTCGCGCATCTCCAGCGAAGCCTTCGGCGAAAGCATGCCCCGCGTGCCGACCGCCGACGGCGTGCGCGAACTGCAGAACCGCCGCGTGGAAATCACCTACGGCCCCGGTTCAGGCAACTAATCGGGCGCTCGGGCAACTAAGCCCTGCCCGACCACGGGAAACGAAGGGGCCGGGGGAGCAATCCCCCGGCCCCTTTGCTTGGTGCGGAATACCCGAGTCGAGAGCAGCGCCGCCGTGCGACAGGCAGCAGGCCACGAAGCCGTCCTGACCCGCGAGCGCGAATGACTGCGCGGTCGGCTAGACCTTGGCGAGAGCCTGCATCACCGACCTGGCGATGGCGCGATAGGTCTCGGCAATGGCGTTGTCGTTTCCGGCAAGGACGATGGGCGTGCCCGCTTCGGCGTTCTGCATGATCGCCGGATTGAGCGGGATTTCGCCGAGCACCTCGATGCCCTTCTCCTTGGCCGTCGCCACGGCGCCGCCGTGGCCGAACACGTCGGTGCTTTCCCCGCAATGCGGGCAGACGAACTGGCTCATGTTCTCGATCATGCCGAGCACGGGAATGTCCATCTGCGCGAACATGTCATAGGCCTTGCGGGCATCGATCAGGGCAATGTCCTGCGGGGTGGAGACCAGCACCGCACCATCGACGGGCACCGTCTGCACCAGGCTGAGCTGCGCATCGCCGGTGCCGGGCGGCAGGTCCACCACCAGCACGTCGATCTCGCCGTCCTCGTCCCAGGCGACGCCTTGCAGCAATTGCTGGATCGCCCCGATCACCATCGGCCCGCGCCAGATCGTGGCGCGGTCTTCGGGCACAAGGTGGCCCATGGAGATTGCCTTGATCCCATGGCGCGTAACCGGGCGGATACGATCGTCCGGCGTGAAGTCGGGCCTTGCCCCCTCGCCCAGCATCTTGGGTACGCTGGGGCCGTATATGTCGGCATCAAGGATCGCGACGTTGAGGCCGCTCTGCGCCAGCGCGAGGACCAGGTTCACCGATGTGGTGGACTTGCCCACCCCGCCCTTGCCACTGGCAACGGCCACGATCTTGTTCACGCCCGCCAGCGGCTTTGCCGGTGGCGGCTTGGGCGGCGGCACGGCCTGGCGCGGGCTGGAAGGTTCCTTCGCCGGACCTTCGCGGTGGGCAGTCAGCGCGATGCGCGCTTCCTTTACGCCCGCGAGCTTGGAAACGGCGACTTCGCATTCCTTGCCCGCCACTTCCATGGCATCCAGCGTCTTGGGATCGATGGCGAGGATGACGGTGACACTGCCATCCTTCACGCTGACCGATTCCACCACGCCAGAGGCGATCATGTCCGTGCCGGTGACCGGATTCATCACCGTGCCCAGCGCATCGCGTACGCGTTTTTCCGTCAATGGTCTTAGCATGTTGGGGCCTTAAACTGCCTGTTCGCCGTAGAAGAGCGTGACGGCGTGCTTCGCCTCGGCAAAGAACAGCCAGCGCTCGGTCGTCACGCCAATCTGGCATGCGAATACCGCCACAAGCAACAGCAGCATCTGCGCCAGCGGTGCCGTAAGCAGTGCGGTCAGCAGCAGGCAGGCCAGCGGCACCGCGAAGCCCAGCGCGATGGCGATGCGGCGCAGCTTGGCAGCATGCTTGCGGGCGATGCGGAAGCCCATTTCGCGCAGCAGGTAGTTGTCCTGGTCGTGCGGGCTGGCGCTGAGTTCGACCTTGCCGAGGTGCCCAAGGCCGGTGGCGGTGCCCGCCGTGCTGACCGCCGGGGCGGAATGGATGTGCTGCCAGTAGAGCAGCTTCACCACCAGGCCGAGCACCAGCATGACGGCAGCGATGATCGTCACCACCTGCGCGGCTTCAAAGGCCCCCAGCAGGGCCAGAAGGAAGGCGAGGATCACCGCACCGTTCATCGGGCCGAGCACAAGGTAGCCCGCCACGGTCCAGCCGTTGTGCCAGGCCGGAATGGTGCGCAGCGAGCCGTAGATCATCGAAGTGGTGTAGATCGTTACCAGGCTCATCGCCGCGCCGACCACGCCGATCATGGCAGCGGTCTGCGCGGGCGCCAGGGCAAAGATCCAGGTCAGCGCGAACAGGCCCAGCGGCACGAAAGCCAGCACTGCCGCCACGCCTTCGCGCGAAAGCCAGCTGGACCGCCACTGCGAAAACGCGCGCCAGGCACGCTCGGGATGGCCGAGGTGGAAGGTGGACGACAGCAGGCCGGCGGTAACCAGCCCAAGCCCCAGCCCGAAGGCGATGAAGCCGAAAAGCATGTCGCCCGGCAGCATGCCCATCACGGCGAGCACGGCCAGCCAGACCAGCAGGCCGTAACCTGCGCCGGATGCCGTGGTGAAGAAGATGACGGATTTCGCGGGATGCATGTCAGCTCAGCACCTTGTCGACCCAGCGCGCGATCAGCCCCGCGCCGTCGGTGGATTCATCTGCGTGTTTCAGCATGCGCGGCGCCTTGTCGCTGTCGCGGCCATCCTGCCGCGGGCGCGGCGGCAGGTACTTGTTGACCGGCTTCGTCTCTTGCTCAGGCATCAGGTCATAGCCCTGCCGCGCGGCGACCAGTTTCGACACTTCGCTGTCCGGATCGCCAAGGTCGCCGAAACTGCGCGCGCCTGCCGGGCAGGTGGAAACGCACGCGGGCACGCGGCTCTCCTCGGGCAGGTTCTCGTTGTAGATCTTGTCGATACACAGCGTACATTTCTTCATCACGCCTTCGTTCTCGTCGTACTCGCGGGCGCCATAGGGGCAGGCCCAGCTGCAAAGCTTGCAGCCGATGCAGGTTTTCTCGTTGACGAGGACGATGCCGTCTTCCTCGCGCTTGTAGCTGGCGCCGGTGGGGCACACGGTAACGCAGGGCGCATCCTCGCAGTGCAGGCACGAGCGGGGGAAGTGCACGGTCTGCCCGCGGCCCTGCTCGTCGGTCGTCTCGAAGGTGTGGATGCGGTTGAGCCACACGCCGTCGGGCTTCTTGCCGTAGGGGTCGTAGTCGGTCAGCGGGGCAGACTTGCCGCTGGTATTCCATTCCTTGCAGTTCACCGCACAGGCATGGCAGCCGACGCAGATATCAAGGTCGATGACGAGGCCCAGTTTCTTCGCGGTGGGCTGTGCGGGAAGGCTGGTCATGCCTCTTCCTCCACCCGGTTGCCGCGGCCCTTGCGGATGCCGGGAATATTCTGCGCATTGGCGCCGCGCTGGCCGATGAAGTCGTGCAACTCGGCCTTGCCACCCTTGTCCTCACCCTTCAGGCCCTTGCCGTATTCCAGCGGACCTTCCTGCCCGGTGAAACGCTTGGCCGTGGCCTCGAACATCGGCTCGGTCTCGCCCGCCTCGTGCGGGGCGCACTTCACCAGCCGCACGCGCAGGTCGTACCACGCCGCCTGCCCGGTGACGGGATCGGAGTTGGAATAAGCGGGCGAGCCCTTTTCGGGCAGCAGCATCTCGGTGATGATGTGGTTGAGGAGGAAGCCCTTGGTGAATTCCGGGCTGTCCTTGTCGAGGCCCCAGGCCCCCTTTCGCTTGCCGATGGCGTTCCACGTCCACACCACATCGGGATTGACGCCGGTGACGAGACGAACCTGCGCCTTCACCCGGCCGCGCGAATTCTCGATCCACACCCAGTCGTCGTCGACAAGGTCATGCTTCGCGGCAAGGTCGCGGTGCAGGTGCAGCTTGTTGGCATTGGTGATCTGCCGCAGCCAGGCGTTCTGGCTGCCCCAGCTGTGGTACATGTGCATGGGCCGCTGCGACAGCGCGTGGATGGGGAATTCCTCCCCGCCGTCCTGCTTCTCCAGGAAGGGCTGGTACCAGATCGGCAGCGGGTCGAAATAGGTCTCGATCCGCTCTCGGTGCACCTCCGGCGGCTGCCGGTCGCCATGCCCGCGCGCAGCATTGCGGAAGCGCTGCAGGTCTTCGTTATAGAGCTGGTGGATGATCGGCCTGGCCTCGCCCATCCAGTGCATGTCGGCGGCGTACTGCAGGTAGTCGCGATTGGCGTACTTCATGTACTGCAGTTGCAGCGGCAGTTCCTCGTGCCAGTGGCAGCCGTGCGCGATGTATGTGTCGAGCTGGTTCGGATTCACCTCGCCCACACCCGACTTGTCGCCGTCCTTCCCGCGCCAGCCCGCCAGCGGACCCACGCCGGGGGAGCGTTCGTGGTTGACGATGTAGTCCGGGTAGCCGCCGGGATACTTGGGCGAGCCGTCATCGTTCACCATGCCCGGCAGGCCCAGGCGCGCGCCAAGATCGAGCAGCACGGTCTGGAAGGCCCGCACGTCGCGGTCCAGCGGCACCACCGGCTGGCGGATCGCATCGCCTGCACCGTGGGCAGACGAGATCGGCCGATCGAGCATCGAGATGCAGTCCCACCGTTCAAGGTAGGTCGTGTCCGGCAGGATGAGGTCGCAATAGGGCACCGTTTCGGACCAGAAGGCATCGGAATAGATGATCTTGGGGATCACGTATTCACCGTTCTCGTCCTTCTTCGTGAAGTATCCCAGCGTCTCGGGGATATTCATCGAACTGTTCCAGGCCATGTTGGCCATGAACATGAACAAGACGTCGATGCCGTAGGGATCCTGGTTGGCGGCGTTGTGCAGCACCATGTGCATCAGGCCGTGCAGCGCCAGCGGGTGCTCCCAGCTGTAGGCCTTGTCGATACGCAGCGGATCGCCGAGGTGGTCGATAATCAGGTCTTCAGGGCTGCGCGGGAAGCCCAGCGGCGGCCCGTCCAGCGGAACGCCGGCCTCTGCCTTGGGCATGGCAGGCTTGGGGCCAGGCGGCACCGGCTTGGGGAACGGCGCCTTGTAGCGCCAGCCGCCAGGCACATCGACCGAGCCGAGCAATGCCTGCAGGATGTGGATCGCGCGGCAGGTGTGGAAGCCGTTGGAGTGCGCCGATATGCCGCGCATGGCGTGGAACGACACCGGACGACCGACGAACTTGTCGTGCTTGCGGCCCCAGGCATCGGTCCAGGGCTGCTCGATTACGATTTCCTTGTCGAAGGCGGTCTCCGCCAGTTCGGCAGCGATGCGGCGGATGGTGGCCGCGGGAATACCGGTCGTCTCGGCCACGGCATCGGGGGAATAATCCGCGCTCATGTACCGCTCGGCCAGAAGCTGGAAGCTGGGCGCCACCTTGCGCCCGTTAACTTCGCGCAGGCCCGCAAAGGCAGGCTTCATGTGCGCGGCATTGGCGCTGATCGCCTTGCCCTGCTCCAGGCACCAGACCAGCGGCTCGCCATCCTCGTCGCGCAGGAACAGCCCATCGTCCGCCGCGCCCTCTTCCTGGATCACCAGCCACGGCGCGTTGGAATAGCGCGCGAGGCTGGCCCAATCGACCTTCTCGGCGCGCAGCAGTTCGTGGATGATTGCGAAGACGAACAGGCCGTCGGTGCCGGGGCGGATGCCGATCCACTCGTCGGCAATGGCGGAATAGCCGGTACGCACCGGGTTGACCGAGACGAACTTGGTCCCCTCGCGCGTTTTCAGCGTGCCCAGCCCCAGCTTGATGGGGTTGGAATCGTGGTCGTCCGCCACGCCGAACATCATGTGGTAGAGCGTATGCTCCCAGTCGGGCTCACCGAATTCCCAGAACGCGCCGCCCAGCGTGTAGAGCCCGCCTGCGGCCATGTTGACCGAGCAGAAGCCGCCGTGGGCGGCGAAATTGTGGGTGCCGAACTTGGTCGCCCACCAGCCGGTGAGTGATTGCGACTGGTCGCGCCCGGTGAAGAAGGCCAGCTTGCCGGGATCGCGCTGGCGCACTTCGCCCAGCCACTGCGTGGCCAGTTCCAGCGCTTCGTCCCACTCGATTTCCTTGAACTCGCCCGATCCGCGCTCACCCACCCGCAGCAGCGGCTTGGTCAGCTTGGCGGGGGAATACTGGTGCATGATCCCGGCGCTGCCCTTGGCACACAGCACGCCGCGATTGACCGGGTGATCGGGGTTACCCTCGATATAGCGGACCTTGCCGCTCTTCATGTGCACCTTGATGCCGCAGCGGCAGGCGCACATGTAACAGGTGGAGGTCTTCACCTCGTCCGCGACTTCGGGTGAGAGTGCGGCATCTTCCCTAACGGTCTCGAACGGATTCAGCCCCATCTCTCTCCACCAAGGCAACGGATCGTATATTACGATTTTCTAATTTAGGTATTGCAGGTAGACGGTGGCGTGGCAACCTCGAAGGCTGCCTTGCCGGTCGCGCCCAGCCTGTCACAGCGCCCGGAAGCCGCTGGATCGGGAAACGGCCGCAAGCAGGTGTCCCGCCTGCGGCCATTCACCGTTAAAGCCTGATCTTGAGCCCAGCCGTTACCTGGATCTGGTTCATCTCGATCGTGATCGTGCGGCCCGGATTGGGGCCCATCGGCGTCACTTCGATGCCGGTCACGCTTTCATCGGGCGCGTACATGGCCGCCAGTTCCAGATCCATGCCGCCCGAAATAGCGAAGGCCGCGCCAACGGTGATGTGATCCTGGATCACGCCTGGCGCCAGCACGTTCAGCGTCACGTCCGAACCGGAGATCGGCTGCGAGTTGTGCGAATAGCCCGCACGGATCGCGGTGTTGGCATCGGGGCGGTATTCCACGCCGATCTTGAAGGTATCGACATCGTCCCAGCCGAAGCCCGGCCCGTCGGTGGAGCCGAAGGGCAGCATCACGCTGGACGGATTGCTGACCGAAGGCACGTCGGTGTAGTTGATGCGGCGATAGTCGGCCATCACGGTGAATTCGGGCGCGACATCGACGGCCACGCCGACTTGGTACTGCGACGGGATGTCGAAGTCGCCCTGGTCCGCGAACAGGCCGGCATATTCGTCGAACTTGCTCATGTTGAATTCGGTCTGGTAGCTCGCGCCGATGCGGAAGCCGGGGGTCGGCTCCAGCTCGATACCGATGCGGCCACCGACGCCGGTGGAGATCGACTGGCCGTTATCCGACAGGGCGGCCGGATTGGCCGAGACACCGCCGAAGGCCAGTACGCCGCGGGCACGGAAACGCTGCACGGCCAGGATTGGCGAAACGCCCACGCGCACCGGACCGAAGTCATGCGCATAGGCAGCCGAGACAAACACCTGCATCAGGTTCACGCCCGACTTGCCGCCGCAGAACACGCCGTTGTTGGCGGGGAATGGCGGCGATGCGCAGGCCGGGTTGTTCACGGCGCTGTAATTGGTGTTGAGGCCGCCGTTGGCGCTGACCGAGAAGCCCACGGCGCCATTCTCACCCACGGGGAAGGCCACGGCGATGTTGGGGATGGGGAACAGCGGTGCATTGCTGTCGGTCTGGCCATCGGGAAGGAAGCCCGGTCCGCCATTCACGGTGAAGTCGCGGTTCGGATTGAAGGCCGAAATGGCGATGTCGAGTTCGGCACCCTCCAGCTTCGAGATGGCGGCGGGGTTGAGGTTGATGGCGGTGGCATCGCGTCCGTCCGCCACGCCCGCGCCGGCGGTGGCAATGTTGCGTGCGCCCACGCCATTCTGGAAATAGCCTTCGGTGGCGTGCGCCGTGGTAGACCCCAGCACCAGCGCACCGAGCGCCACGCAGCATTTGGCCTGCGCCGACAAGGACATCCTCATTCTTCTCTCCCGAATTATGTCTTGTTGTATGTTGTTGTTATTATTCGATCAGATTTCTTCCCGTTTGCTTTGCTATTCTACGGAAACTGTGGAGGAACGGTGTCAGGCGACGCGTTCGATCACGAAGCGGTAGACGCCGCCGTCTTCGCCGGATTCAAGAAGCTTGTTGCCGGTGGTGCGGGCGAACGCCTCGAAGTCCTTAACCGCGCCGGGATCGGTCGCGAGGATTTCCAGCGTCTGGCCATTGCCAAGGTCCTTCAGCGCCTTCTTGGCCTTGAGGATGGGCAGCGGGCAGTTGAGCCCCTTCGCGTCGAGAGTTGCGTCGGCCATGAAAATTCGTCTCCTTGGATTACATGTATAGGTTGATGTCGGACTGGAGCGCGGATTCCATCCACGTGGCCGCGCCGCCAAGTTCGATACCGTCGATCATATCTTTCTTGTCCAGTTCGAACAGGTCGAGAGTCATCTGGCAGGCGATCATGCGCACGTCGGACAGCTCCGCCGCCTCGCGCAGCTCCTCGATCGAGGCGACGCCCTTTTTCTTGATCATGTTCTTCATCATCGCGGTGGCACCGCTGGTGACACCGGGTAGCATGCCGATCATGTTGGGCATGCCCACGTGACCGCCCATCATCGGCATTTCCATCGCCGGGTTGCCCAGCGGCGAGACCTTGAGATCGAGATCCTTCTTCAGGAGGCCGAGACCGTAGAAGGTAAAGAACATCGTCACTTCGACGTCCATCGCGGCGGCCGTGGTGCCCAGGATGAACGGAGGATAGGCCCAGTCGAGCGTGCCCTTCGTGACAATGATGGTCATCTTCTTGGTGTTGTTGAGGTCGACCCCGCCTTCGGTCATTTCCGTTCTCCCAATCCCACAGCGATCCGCGCCTTGCATTAGATTTTTCTATATTAGCTATGGCGAAACTATAACAAGCACGGGGCCTTGTCCATACACATGGAAACGGCACGCAAGAGCCTGTGGGCAAAGCAAGTTGCCCAAATATGCGTAATCTCTTAATTAGATTTTGCTGATATCAGCAGCGGAACGACTGGGGAGAGGTGGGTTTAGCGGCACAATTCCCGCAGCAGGGAGGGCTTTTGCACGACCTGCGCCATCCCCGCTTCAGGCGAGTCGCCAATAAATAAAAACGAAGAAGAGAGGGGATTGAAGAAATGAAACTGCGGTATCGACTGGGAGTGGGTCTTGCCCTTGCAGCCATGGCGGCAAGCCCTGCCATGGCCCGCGATCCAAGTGGCACCTACACCCGGCCCAACGGCGACGTGGTGCGCGTCTGGATCACCGACAACAAGCTCTATTGCCGCATCATCGAGGGCAACCGCCCCGATTTCGAAATGTGCCACGGCATGGAAGCGGAAGGCGAGGACTGGACGGGCGGCAACATGAAGCATCCCGGCATGCCCGGCTTCATGACCTTCAACGGCACGATCAGCAGCGACGAGACATCGATCACCATCCGTGGCTGCGCGATGGGCGATTCGCTGTGCCGTTCGGAACACTGGGACAAAGTCCGCTAGGCCTTGAAACCCGCGTTCATCGACCATCCGGTTTTCCGGCAGGACGCCTGGAACCGCCTCCATCCGCTGGCCTATTCGCGCCAGCGGGCGGTGCGGGACCTGGTCCGCTCGCTGGACTGGCTGGACGATGACGCGGCGCTCGTGCCGGACCTGCCTGGCAAGGCAGTGCTGACACGCCTGCACGACCCGAACTATGTCGACGCGCTGGAAGCCGCCGTCGCCAGCGGCCAGGTCAGTTCCGAAGACCGAGAACGCTATGGCTTCGGGACGATGGAGAACCCGATCTTTCCCGGCCTGTTCGACCGCGCCCGCGCAACCGTGGGCGGCGCCATGCTGGCCGCCAAGGTGGCGCTGGACGGCCGGGTTGCCTTCCACCCCGCCGGCGGCACGCACCATGGCCAGCCCGATCGCGCCAGCGGCTTCTGCTATTTCAATGATCCGGCCTTTGCGGTACTGGCCCTGCTCGACGCCGGCCTCACCCGCGTGCTCTATCTCGATATCGATGCCCACCACGGCGACGGCGTGTTTGCGGCCTATGCCAGCGACGCGCGGGTCGCCTGCGCATCGCTACACGAGGTTGAGCGCTGGCCCTACACCGGGGCAGAGGACGAACAAGACGCGCGCACGCTTAACGTGCCCCTGCCGCGCCGGATCAACGACGACGAATTCCTCGCACTGTTCGACAAGGTGGTGATGCCTTTCGCGCGCCGTTTCGATCCGCAAGCGGTGGTGGTGACCTGCGGTGCGGATGGCTTGGCGGGCGATCCGCTGTCGCACATGGAATTGTCCAACCACACGCTGTGGCGCGCCACGCAGGATGCTTGCGAACTGGCTCCGGCGGCAGTCGTGCTGGGCGGTGGCGGCTACAATCCGTGGACGACGGTGCGCTGCTGGGCAGGCCTGTGGGGCGCGCTGTGTGGCTTCGACATGCCGAATACCCTGCCACCGGCTGCGCAAGCCTTGCTGGCGGGCTTCGAGTCCGACCTGGTCGATGAAGACGAGGTGGAACCGCACTGGCTCGCCGCGCTAGTCGATCCGTCCTCCCCCGGCGCGGTCCGGCCCGAAGTGGGGCAGTTGATCGCCCGGCTGCGGCAGGTACACTCGCTTTAGCTCGCGGGCCTATACATTAGCGTTCCCTAATGTATAACCGTCGGCTAATCACAAGGAGGCAAAGCCCTTGGACTGGATGGAGAGGCTGGCGGAAATCGAACCGCTGGAAGATGCCGAATTCGACGCTGGCCTGGTGGCCGCGATGCAGGAAAACGCGAGCGCCGCGCTGGATCGCTCGATCCGCTTTTCGACGCCGACCTTCAAGGAATACCAGAGCGACGAACTCTCTGGTTGCGGGAAGAACTCCTTCCCCGCTTTCTCGATCACCGCCGGTGGCTGCGCGCTGAACTGCGATCACTGCCAGAAGAAGATCCTTGAACCGATGATACCGGCGACCAGCCCGGACATGCTGGAGCAGAAGGTTCGCGACATGATCCTGCTGCAGAACCTGCAGGGCTTCCTGCTGTCGGGCGGATCGAACAAGCGCAACGAGATTCGCTATGAACGCTACCTGCCGGTGGTGGAAAAGCTGAAGAACGAATTCCCGCACCTGAAGGTGGCGATCCATACGGCGCTGCTGGACGAGACGCTGGCCAAGTCCATGGAAAGCGCCGGCGTCGATACCGCGATGATGGACGTGATCGGCGCGCAGGAGACGATCGAACAGGTCTACAACCTCGATCGCCCGGTGGAGGATTTCGAGGCGACGCTGGCGGCGCTGGCATCCACCAGCATGGAAATCACCCCGCATATCGTCGTGGGCCTGCACTATGGCCAGATCCTGGGGGAAGCGAACGCGCTCGACATGGTCGCCCGCTACGATGTCACCGCGCTGGTGTTGGTCGTCATCATGCCGTTTTACGCCAAGCCGGGTACTTTCGTGACGCCGTCGACCAGCGACGTTGGCTCCATCTTCCTCGAATCGCGCAAGCGGCTGGCGGACAAGAAGGTGCTGCTCGGCTGCGCCCGTCCGCCCGGCATGCACAAGCGCGTGACCGATGCCTATGCCGTAATGGCGGGCCTCGATGGCATCGCCTTCCCCGCCGATGGCGCAGTGGCAGTGGCCAATACCATCGGTCGCCCGTTCGAGCAGGAGCACGCCTGCTGCTCGATCAAGCTGGGCGATACCGGCGGCAAGGCCACGCTGGAACGCGTGAAGGCCTGCGCTGCATGATCGAAGCCTGCGACGTCGCGGTGATTGGCCTGGGGCCGGCGGGCAGCAGTGCCGCGCTGGCCGCAGCCAAGGGCGGCGCGCGGGTTATCGGGCTCGACCGCAAGAAGAAAGCGGGCGTGCCGGTGCAATGTGCCGAATTCGTGCCGATGATGCTGGGGGTCGATTCCGGCCCCGTAGACTCCGCTTTCGTGCAGACGATCATGGCGATGGAAAGCTTCATCGATAACCGGCACGATCGCCATAACGACGACTTTCGCGGCCGCATGATCGACCGCGCTGCCTTCGACCGAGAACTGGCCGCACGCGCCACGGCATCAGGCGCAGACCTGCGCTTTGGCGTGCAGGTGGAGGAGATTGCCGCAGACGGCACCATCCGCCTGAACGACGGCACGCAGATCAAGGCCAAGGTGATCGTGGGCGCAGACGGCCCGCGCTCACGCGTGGGCGCTGCCGTGGGCCAGGGCAACAGCGCCATCGTGGAAACGCGGCAGGCCAGCGTGCCGCTGCTGCGCCCCAGCGAGTCGACCGATATCTACCTCAGCGCGAGCATCGCGGGCGGCTATGCCTGGGTCTTCCCCAAGGGCGACGTCGCCAATGTCGGCCTTGGCGTGGATCGCCGCTGGAAGAACCGCCTGAAGCCCGAGCTCGAAAGCCTGCTGGACTGGCTGGCCGAGCAAGGCCAGGTCGGCCGCGAGGTCTTCCGCTACACCGGCGGGGCAATCCCCGTGGGTGGCCCGGTCAAGAGCACCGCCGCGCTGGGCGAGGTGCTGGTGTTGCTGGCAGGCGATGCGGCTGGCCTTACCAACCCCGTTACCGGCGCCGGCATACCCGCGGCCTGTCACTCAGGCCGCATGGCAGGCGAAGCGGCAGCAGCGCACGTGGCTGGCGACGGCGATGCCGCCGAAGACTATGCCGAAGAGCTGGACGAGCTGTTCGGCGCCTCGCTGGCGCGTGCGGTGATGCGGCGGCGGCAGCTGGTCGACCTGTACCGGGCCGACGGGCCGAACGACGATAACCTGCGCCAGGGCTGGATCGCCTATCCCGCCTACTGGGCGCGCGAAAATTCTGACGATGGAGAGAGACGCGATGAGTTGCTTGAAGCCTGAGGGCGTACTGCCCGGAACCAAGGGTGCCGACGGCAAGGACTTCAACACCGCAGCCGTGATGCAGCCACGCGTGCCCGATGTCATCGCGCCGGAACTGCGCAACGGCGGGCGGGTGAAGGCCAACCCGGTCGCGCCCAAGGGTGTCTACCTGCCCAACAACAATATCCAGACGCCCAACATGACCTCGCCCGAATACGTGCAGATCAGCACGGCGGCGGCGATGACGCTGGGGCTGATGCCGGGTTCGATGCACGGCTGTTCATGCACCCGCTGCCTGAACCTGCTGCTGACCTATCCCGAGGGTTGCCGCGCCAATTGCGCCTATTGCGGGCTGGCACGCCATCGCGAAGCCGATCGCGACTATGCTGACCGCAATTTCATCCGCGTCGACTGGCCCGCCGTGCCGATGGAACAGATTTCGGAGATCGTCGGGCGTGACGGGGCGAACAGCCCGTTCCACCGCATGTGCATCTCGATGATTACGCATCCCAAGTCGGACAATGACACCTTCACCGTGCTCAAGACCTGGACCGACCATGTCTCGCCCGACGATATCCCGGTCTCGATCCTGTCCAACCCCACCACCATGCAGCGCGAAGACGTTGCCCGGCTGAAGGACATGGGCTCCGACATCTTCACCGTCGCGCTCGACGCCGCAACGCCGGAAATCTTCGACCGCACCCGCGGCAAGGGCGTGCAGTCGCCGCATAGCTGGAAGAAGTACTGGGAAATCCTGGAGGACGCGCGCGACATCTTCGGCCCGCAGAAGTTCGGCGCGCACATCATTGTCGGCATGGGCGAGACCGAGAGCGAAATCCTGCACCTGGTGCAGAAGCTGGTCGATATGGGCGGGCACAGCCACATGTTCTGCTTCTTCCCTGAAAAGGGCAGCCTGATGGACCACCTGCCCGCCACCCCGCGCGACCAGTGGCGCCGCGTGCAGCTGGCGCGGTACATGATCGACTATTGCGGCGTGCGCGTGGACCAGATGAAGTTCGACGAGGAAGGCCGCGTCGTGGACTTCGGCCTGCCCGAAGCCGAAGTCGACATGATCATCGACACCGGCATCGCCTTCCGCACCAGCGGCTGCCCCGGCAAGTTCCAGGAGGATATCTCCGCCTGCGACCGGCCCTATGGCGACAGCCCCGTCTCCGACATCGCCAGCTATCCCTTCCAGCCCGAAGGCGCGCACATGAAGAAGATCCGCAGCCAGCTGGGCCGCACCCGTCCGGGTGAGGAATACGAGGAAGGCGAGGAGTTCGAGCAGATCTGATGGCAGGCACGTTTCGGGTCGTCGATACCGGCCTGCTGACAGGCCGCGAGAACATCGCGCTCGACCACGCCCTGCTTGAAGCGCGCGTGGCAGGCGAGATCGGCGACACCATCCGCTTCATTGCGTTCAAGCCCTGCGCGCTGGTGGGCCGTCACCAGGACCTGGCGCAGGAACTGAACCTCGATGCCTGCAAGGACCGCGGCGTGCAGACCGTGCGGCGCATTACCGGCGGCGGGGCGCTGTACATGGACGAAAGCCAGCTTGGCTGGGCGCTGGTGTGCGACCGGCGTTCGCTGGGCAAGGCGACCCTGTCCGAAATTACCGAGGCGATCTGCACGGCGGCAGCCGCCGGCCTTTCCAAACTGGGCGTCGATGCCCGCTTCCGCCCGCGCAACGATATCGAGATCGACGGGCGCAAGGTCTCGGGCACCGGCGGTTTCTTCGATGGCAACGTGCTGATGTTCCAGGGCACGGTGATCCTCGACCTCGACCCTGCGAGGATGGCAGCGGTGCTGAACGTCCCGCAAGCCAAGCTGGAAAAACGCCAGCTGGAAGGCGTCGCCGCGCGCGTCACCTCGCTGCGCGCCGAACTGGGCAAAATGCCCTCGCCCGATGCGGTAAAGGCCGCCCTGCTGGAGGGTTTCCGCGAAGTGCTGGGCATAGACACTGTGCCCGACGCGCTTTCCGCCGCCGAACAGGCCCGCGCCGACGAGGCATACAACGAAGAGATCGGCACCGAGGAATTCGTCGCCGAGATCTGCGACCCGGCACGCGAAGCAGGGGTGCTGGTCGGCCAGAACAAGGCCCGCAACCTCACCGCCTACCTGCGCGTCGAAGGGCCGCAGGACAGACGCGTGCGCGAAGTGCTGTTCGTGGGCGACGTGTTCGTCACCCCGCCGCGTGCGCTGCTCGACCTCGAAGGCCACCTGCGCGGTGTGCAGCTGGCCGAGATCGAGGAAAAGACCGAGCAGTTCTTTGCCGACTCGGGTGCGGCGCTGCTTGGCGTAACGTCCGCCGATTTCTCTGCCGCGCTGCTGAATGCAGCAGCCCAACCTGCCTTATGAAACAGCTCTGCGTCATCCAGCACACCTCGGCCGACTACCTTGGCCTGATGGAGGACCACCTCGAAGGTCGGCGCATCCGCTTCCATTACCACCGCCCCTTTACCGAGGCCGGGATCGTGCCCCCTTTCGAGGCGGTGGGCGACGGGCTTATCCTGCTGGGCGGCGGGCCGTGGGGCAGCGCGGGTGCACGCGACTTGCCGACGCTGAAAGAGGAAGTCTCCCTGGCCCGCGCCGCTTTCATGAGCGGCGTGCCGATTATCGGCATCGGCCTTGGCGCGCAGATCGTGGCGCTGGCCTGCGACGGATCGGTGGAGGAAGCCCCGCTTACCTTCAGCGTCGAAACGGCCACGCGCGTTCAGGACGATGCCCTCGCCGGGTTCATGCCGGAGACTTATGTAAACCCGGTCTACATGCGCGACCGGCCCGTGCCGCCCGACTATGCGACGATTCTCGCCACCGAACCGGACGGGCGCCCCGCCGCCTTCCAGATCGGCGAGAACGTGTTCGGCTTTACCGGCCACCCCGGCTTCAAGCGGGCGATGGCCGAAGACCTGGTGATGGAATTCGAGGAAGTGCCCCCTTCCCCCGGCCCGGCGCTGGATAAACTGGGCATGGCCAAGCACGACATTGCCGATGCGCTTGTGCCAATCATGACAGGAATAGTGAAACTTACCGGCTGGATGCGCGAATAGATTCCTCTACGACTTGCTTAATTAGAATTTTCTAATATGGTGAGTCCATACGACCCGTAAAGCGGGCAGCTAGAGGAGAGAGCCGGAATGGCCGATAAGCTTGTCATCATCATGGCAAATACCGATCCCGCCAATGGCGAGGAACTGGGCGCCCCCATCTTCCAGGCAACCGTCGCTGCCGCGATGGAATACGAAGTCGAGGTGATCTGCACCGCCACTTCGGGCAAGCTGATGAAGAAGGGCGTGGCCGAAAAGCTGGTGGTCAAGGAAGGCTCTCCCAAGACCGTTTACGATTTCATCAAGGACGCCCACGAGGCCGGGGCCAAGTTCCTGTGCTGCTCGCCCAACCTCGATCTGTTCGACATGGGCAAGGACGACCTGATCCCCGAATGCACGGACATCGTCGGCGGTGCCTACCTCATCGAACAGGTGATGGAAGACGACGACTGCCGCGTGCTGACCTATTGAGGAGGCGGCGATGGGCGCAGCGCACACTTCGACCCGCGTAGAAAAATACATCGGTGACCCGGTCCTTGGTACCGAGGAAGTCGACCGCGAAACGCTGGAAGAGATCTTCGACGATATCCAGGCCGACCTGCGCTTCGACCACGAACTGAACGGCTGCCTCAACTGCGGCATCTGCACTGCCACCTGCCCGGCAGCACATTACTACGACTTCAGCCCGCGCGAGATCGTGCAGCTGCTGTGGACCGAGAACCTGGAAGGCATTTACGATGCCATGCAGGAAAAGATCTGGTCCTGCGCCCAGTGCTATACCTGCGCCGCGCGCTGCCCGTTCGGCAATTCGCCCGGTGGCCTGGTGATGCTGATGCGCGAAACCGCCATCAAGCACGGCATGGAAAGCGCGAAAAGCGTGCTGCGCCCGTTCAGCCGCGTGATGCTGAAGCTGATTTCCACCGGCAACCAGCTGTCGCCCGACATGATCAACCCCGATCACTTCGGCGACTGGGGGCCCAACATCTCCAAGATCGACGCGCCGCTGCACATCCTGCGCAAGGCGATTCCCATGCCCACGCTGAACACCATCAAGACGGCGTGGGAAACCAACCTCAAGACCTCGGTGGAACTCTACACCATCTGGGAGGAATCGGGCGTGCTCGACCAGCTTGAGACCATCGACGAGAACCTGTTCGACGTGATCGAGGACATCATGGACGAGAAGCGCGACGAATGGGACGACTTCCTGGAGGACCAGGAAGACGAAGACGACGACGATTAAGGAACGGCCATGACCACCCCTACCGGAAACGACGGCGCCAATAACGGAGAACGCTTTACCGGCCATGGTGCCGAGTGGCGCGATTCAAACCTTTCGGCTGCCGAGGCGCAGCAGGCCACCAGCTGGGTGGAGCAGAAGATCGACAAGCGTTCCATGCTGACCAACAAGGACCGGGTGCATGACATCCGCGATGCCATGTGGGAGCTGGAAAAGGACGGCGAGATCATGGTCCACCGGGTGGAGGACCAGCACGCCCCGCGCATGGCCAAGACGCTGTTCGGCTGGGACAAGAAGATCCCCACCCGCCAGCTGTGGCACCACAAGAGCTGCGGTCAGTGCGGCAACATCCCGGGCTATCCCACGGCGCTGCTGTGGATGATGAACGAGATGGACATCCCCTATCTCGACGAGACCGACCAGACGAGCTGCACCGCATGGAACTATCACGGTTCGGGCATCGGCAATGTCGTCAGCCTGGCAGCGGTGTTCCTGCGCAATTTCCACCAGGCCTATGTCTCTGCCAAGGCGGAAGGCCTACCGGAAGGGTACTACTACCCGCTGGTCCATTGCGGCACCAGCTTCGGCAACTACAAGGAAATCCGCGAATACCTGATCCTCTCCTCCAGCCTGCGCGAGAAGGTGAAGGAAATCCTCGGCAAGCTCGACCGGCTGGTCGACGGGAAGCTGCTGATCCCCGAAGAGATCGTGCACTATTCCGAGTGGGTCCATGCCATGCGCAAGGACATTGCCGACCGCCAGCAGTTCGACGTGTCGAACGTGCGCGCCACGATCCACCCGGCCTGCCACGTCTACAAGATGATCCCGCAGGACGTGATCTATGACGACGAGGTGCTCGACGGGAACCGGGTGGCGGTCTCCACCGGCATCATCCAGGACCTGGGCGCGCAGGTGATCGACTACTCGACGTGGTACGATTGCTGCGGCTTCGGCTTCCGTCACATTATCTCGGAGCGCGAGTTCACCCGCTCCTTCGCCATCGACCGCAAGATCAAGGTGGCGATCGACGAGGCCAAGGCGGATGTGATGATCGGCCACGACACCGGCTGCATCACCACGCTCGACAAGAACCAGTGGATCGCCAAGGCCGATCCGCGCAACGAGGGCAAGGATTACTCCCTGCCCGTGATTGCCGACATCCAGTTCGCCGCGCTCGCTTGCGGCGCCCACCCCTACAAGATCGTCCAGTCGCACTGGCACGCTTCGCCGATGGAGCGGCTGTTCGACAAGATGGGCATCGGCTGGGAAGCCCGCAAAGCCGAGTTCGAGGCCTACCTCAAGCAGGTCGAAGCCGGACACCAGGACAACCTTTACGATCCGCGCCGCCGCATCACCGGTGGCCCGGGTTACATTCCGCCGGAAAAACGCACAGCAATCGAGGCGCAGTAAGTGAGCAAACCCATTCTTGTCGTCGGCGGTGGTCCCGCCGGTCTCGCCGCAGCCCATTCGCTGCTTGTTGCAGGCCAGGAAGTCGTGGTGGTCGAAAAGGCCGACCGGCTGGGTGGTGCACCGATCCTGTCGGGCTATGCCAAGCTTGCGCCCACCTTCGAATGGGCAACCGATGCCATCGGCCCGATGGTCACCCGCGTGGCAGACCATACCAATGCCACGGTGCACCTGAATGCCACGGTGACGGAATTCTCGGGCGAACCGGGCAATTTCAAGGCCACGCTTTCGACCGGCGAGACGGTGGACTGCGCGGCAACGATCCTGTGCACCGGCTTCACCCACTTCGACAGCATCAACAAGCCCGAGTGGGGCTTCGGCACGTTCCCCGACGTGGTCACCACCACCCAGGTGGAACAGATGATCTCCAGCGGCAAGGGCATCCGTCGCCCGTCGAACGGCGAACCGCCCAAGCGCGTGGCCATCCTGCTGTGCGTGGGCAGCCGTGACCGCCAGATCGGGCGCGAATGGTGCTCCAAGATCTGCTGCACCGTGTCGGCCAAGATGGGCATGGAAATCCGCGAGGAACTGCCGGATTGCCACGTCTACATCTATTACATGGATATCCGCACCTTCGGGCTTTACGAGGAAATCTACTGGCGCAGCCAGGAAGAGCACAAGGTGAAGTACATCAAGGCGCGCATCGCCGAAGTCACCAGCGATGGCGACAAGGTGATCGTCAAGGGCGAAGATACGCTGGTCAAGCGCCCGATCACCATCCCCTTCGACATGGTCGTCCACGCCATCGGCATGGATCCGAACACCGACAACATGCTGATTTCCAGCATTTTCGGTGTCGACCTGCACCACTGGGGCTTCATCAAGCGCGAGAACAGCTACGGCACGGTGGGCGCGACCAACCGTCCGGGCGTGTTCGTGGCAGGTGCCGCCACCGGGCCGGAGACGATCGACGATTCCATCGCCCAGGGCACGGCTGCGGCCATGAGCCTGCTGACTTCGCTCCAGCCTTCGCTGGAGGCCGCGGAATAGGGTCATGGGCGCGCGGGCGAACCTTTCTGCCTATCATCCGGGGGAAGACGACCTCGCGATCCGGCTCGACCTCGATGGCGAGTCGCTGAGCCAGGCGCTGTCGCGGTTGCTTGCCGCTGCCGAGCATCACGGCGGGATCGAGAAAATCGTCCAGGCACTGGAACTGAAGGCCGAACTGTTCGCCGATGCCTTTGCCAACAAGGGCACAGACCTGACGCCGGAGAACTTCCTCAAGCTTTGCATGTTCATGCCGACGGTGCGCCGCCGCATGGGTGACTATGCCGACGGGGCGGAGTTCCTGGCGCTGAAGGAAGCGATCGAGGAACTGTTCGAGGACGGCGACACCGATGCCCGCGTGGCGCGCTTCCAGGACCGCTTCCCGCAAGGCAAGAAGTTCCGCTGGGTGCGCGACCTTGCAGCCGAGATCCTGCACAACACCAACCGCGAGCTCTATCCGCTGATGACGCGCTGGGTGTGGGACCACCGGGCAAATTCCGGCGTGCTGCGCGAGATCTGGTTCGCCGAAGACGTCGACAACATGCAGATCGACGTGCCCGATCGCTACGCCACCTTCCTCAAGTTGCGCGAGGAGCTGTCGGGCTATCTCACCGACAACGGCGTGTTTCGCGACGTGCCCGCCTATGTCGACCTGCTGTGCGCGCAGGTCTACGCCGGGTACATCGCCAGCCAGGGCGGCGCCTTCCTCAAGGCCGATTTCGCCAGCGAGCAGGACAGCTTCCTGTTCGTGCTGCGCCTGCTCGGCCTCGACGGGGTCAAGCCCAAGGTGGCCGGGGAAAGCGCGCGCCGCGATGACGCCATCGACCTATCCGACATCATGACAACCTCGCGCCTGATCGGGAACGCCTGACATGCCTATTCACGAAAAAAGCCTGATCCGGCCGGAAAACCTCTCCACCCACGAACACCTCGTGATCGACGGGGTGGACGTTTCCGGCGACTGGTCAACCTTCATCCGCAGCCGCGTGGTCACCGACTACAACGAAGACCTGCAGGACGAGATCGCGGCCATGCCCGGCGGGGAATACATCCACCGCTGCTGGCAGTGCGGATCGTGCACCAACAGCTGCACGGTCAATGCCGAGAACCCCGATTTCAACCCGCGCTACTGGATCTACCTCATACGCATGGGGATGGAGAGCGAACTGGTGCGCGACAAGGACATCATCTGGCAGTGCGTCAGCTGCAACAAGTGCACCAGCGCCTGCCCGCGCGACGTGGTGCCCGAAGGGGTGATGAAAGCCACCGCGCACTGGCTGGAACTGAAAGGCTACACAGAGCCCTCGAACTCCACCGTGTTCGACGAGATCTTCACCGAGCAGGTGGTGGAACGCGGCAAGATCGAAGACGGCGAGGTGCTGATGGAATTCCTGCAGAAAACCGGTCAGCCGTTGACCCAGGACTGGCTGGTGCAAATGGTCAAGCAGATGGTCGCCGGCTTCTCGATCCCAACGCTGCTGAAGATGGGCTGGAACACCGTGTTCAAGCCCAGGACCAGCGACTGGTCGAAAGCGCGCGACGCCATCCGCGAACATATCGAAGAAGAAGAGGCGGCAAGGCACCGTGCGCTGGGCCTCGATCCGGCCGAATAGGGATTTTGGAAAGATGACTGATACGATCGACGACCGGAAGCAGCGCTACAAGAAGGTGGCCTATTATCCCGGCTGCGCGCTGGAAGGCTCGGCCCAGCCCTATGACATTTCCACCCGCGCCGTGGGCAAGCACCTGGGCCTGCAACTGGAGGACGTGAAGGACTGGAACTGCTGCGGGGCGATGGAAGTCAAGAACGTCGACCCCGAGATCCAGACCTATCTTTCCAGCCGGGTGATGAGCCAGGCCAAGAACAAGAACGGCACCGACGTGGTGATGGCGCCTTGCAACGGCTGCTATCACAACCTGAAAAAGGCCGAATACGACATCGCCAACAAGCCCAAGTCGAAGGAGACGGTCGAGAAGATCTCCGCCAAGGCCGGGCACGAGGCCTACCACGAAGGCGAAGTGGAGACGATCCACGCGCTGGACTGGATCAAGTGGGGCTATGGCGAGGAAGAACTGCGCGCCAAGATCAAGGGCGGGCTGAAGGGCCTTAAGGTCGCCAACTACTATGGCTGCATGTACACCCGCCCACGCCACATCTTCCCCGAAAAGGGCCTGGGCGGCGACAGCGAAAGCCTGACCAAGCCGCACTACATGGACGACCTGCTGGCCGTAGCAGGGGCGGAAAACGTCGACTTCCCGCTGAAGACCGCCTGCTGCGGCGGCGCGCACTCCCTCTCGGATTCCGACATGTCGACCAAGCTGGTGCTCAACATTCTGGAGGCTGCCGAAGCAGCCGGCGCGGAAGTGATCGCCACCGAGTGCCCGACCTGCCATTCGGGCCTGGAAATGCACCAGATCCGCGCGCTCAAGCGCCTGAGCAAGGACACCAACGTCAAGGTAGTCTACTTCACCCAGCTGCTGGGCCTTGCCATGGGCATGTCGCCGCGCAAGCTGGGCATCCACGCCAACGTATCGAAGTCGATCCCCCTCCTCAAAGAGCGCGGTATCGCCTGATGACACGCACCATCGCCCAGATCGAGGAATGGCTGGAAAGCGGCACCCGCGCTGCCGATCCCCTCGATCATGCGGGCGAACTGGTGAAGGCAGGCGAAGAAGTGCTGGAAAACTGGATTGTCGCACACGGTGGCACGCCCACCGAAGAAACGCGCGAGAACTTTCGCCTGCTCGCGCTGCACCGCCAGGGCGCCAGGGGCGACCCGAGCTTCAACGCCTGTCGCGAAACCTGCCGCGAGATCGCCTATCACTACAACCTGGTGAAGCTGGAAGCGGCAGAGGATCGTGGGCAGGATACCGTGGCGATGATGCGACTGGTGACAAAGCACCTCGTTCTGTTTATCGGCGGTAAGCTGAAGGAAGCGGGTTTGGGGGACTTCTGTTGTTCCTCGCGCTCGTTGCGCAGTAAACCGGACCGTAAAGTCGACTATCTGGGAGTCTGAAATGCCGAGTGTACGCGGATGTAACCTGCCCGACGACCTTCTCTACGATGTTGAGAACCACATCTGGATTACCGAAGAAGGCGACGGCAACATCAAGATCGGCATGACCGCGGTGGCCACCGCGCTTGCTGGAGAACTGGTGGCTTTCACCCCGAAGAAGGTCGGCAAGGCGATCAAGCCGGGCAAGAGCTGCGCGATCGTGGAGAGCGGCAAGTGGGTCGGTCCGGCCAAGTCGGTGGCGGGCGGCGAAATCGTTGCCGTCAACGATGCGCTGGTCGCCCAGCCCAGCCTGGCCAACGACGATCCCTATGCCAACTGGATGGTCATCCTGAAGCCCGACGACTGGGACGGCGTAAAGGGCCAGCTGACCCCGGGTTCGGAAGTCGCCGCCCCCTACGAAGCCAAGATGGACGCGGACGGCTTTGCCGGCTGCGGTGGATAAGGCTACCGGAGTTACTTTTGGATATACCTCTTGATCTGATGCAGGAAAACGCCTCGAAAGCGACCAGCCTGCTGAAATCGATGGCAAATGAATCGCGCCTGATGATCCTTTGCCAGCTCTCGCAGGCCGAAATGTCGGTCGGCGAGCTGAGTGAGTGCATCCCACTGTCACAGTCCGCGCTTTCGCAGCACCTCAGCGTGTTGCGGCGCGAGAAGCTGGTGAAAACCCGGCGGGAATCGCAGTTCGTCTGGTATTCGCTCGACAGCGAAGCGGCCAAGGCCGTGATCGGCACGCTTTACGACCTGTTCTGCACCGATTGCGCGACGCCGGAAAGCGCCTCGAAGACTCCGGAAACTGCCTCGGCCTAGCCTAGAGGCAGTGGATCAGCACCGCGATCCGCGCCTCTTGAAACTGTTTCCACGCGTCCAGCAAGGCAGCGTCCGCTTCGGCTTCGTCCGGCGCGGCGGTGACTGCATGCATGGCTGCAATCAGCGGCACCAGCTGCTCTTTCAGCTCGCCGGTGCGCAAGTCTCCTGGCGTCCATTCCAGGTATAGCGCCTCCTTCTGCAAGTTCTCGAGGTCGGGAGTCTCTTCCGCCCTGGCTTTCAGCCGCGCCACGCGCTGAAGGTCTTCGCGCGCAAGGTGCGCCTGGAAATAGCTATCCGAATTGTCGGCAATCGATTGCAGGTAAGTCTCAAGCTGCATGGCTGGAAGGTCCCTGTGGCTCTGGTTGCAACAGGCTAGCAGACTGCTTGCCAGACAGACCAGCCTGAAGCGACCGCGCGGCGGGCGATACCTGCCAGTGCGGCACGGTTGCTCGCGATGCAGTCCGGCTCTGCCACCGGCGTGGCGCGCACGGTTGCATGCACGAAAACTTGGCAATTGGCCACGGCGCTGCAAGAGTGTTGGCATAAAGGGGAAGCGGGACAACAGTCTCGCCTTTGGGAGAATCAAAACCATGCGCAAGCAGTCTCGCCTGCTCGATCTTGTTCGGTTGCTGCCCATCTTCATTATCATGGGTCTTGCGGTGCCCGCCTCGGCCCAGGCCGACCACGCGCACGGCGTTGGCGGCGACGGAACAACGCCTGCGGCGGTCCGCCAGCTGCTCTGGTCCGACCCTGCTTCCTGGCCGGACGGGCAAGTGCCTGGCGAAGGCGATGCGGTAACGATTGCACGCGGGACCGAGGTCGTGCTGGATGTCGATCCACCCGCCTTGCGCAGCCTGACCATCGACGGTTCGCTGCGCTTTTCCGACGAGCTCGATATCGAGCTGGCAACCGAGTGGATCTATATCCGCGGCGGCGAACTGCAAATCGGTAGCGAGGACGCTCCGCATACCCGCCAGGCCACCATCACGCTGACCGACGCCATTCCCGGCGAGGACCTCAACACCATGGGCGATCGCGGGATCATGCTGATGGGGGGCACGCTCAGCCTGCATGGCGATCGCCAGCACACGTGGAGCAAGCTTTCCGCAACTGCCGCAGCCGGCAGCACGCAGATCGAGGTTCTCGATGCCAGCGGCTGGCAGCCGGGAGACGAGATCGTGTTGGCCTCGACCGACTTCGATCCGCGCCAGGCGGAAAAGCGCACCATTGCCGCCATCGAAGGGAACACGATCACGCTCGATCGCCCGCTCGACTACATGCATTTCGGCGAAGTCACCTTCGGGGTGGACCAGCGCGGCGAAGTGGGCCTGCTGACGCGCAACATCCGCATCCGGGCCTCGGACGATGCCGAACGCACGTATTTCGGCGGCCATGTGATGGCGATGGCGGGATCGCGCATGATGGTGTCCGGTGTCGAGCTGCATCGCATGGGCCAGCACCTGAACCTGGCACGCTATCCCATCCACTGGCACCTGATCGGCGAAGCTGAAGGGCAATATGTCCGCAATTCCGCCATCCACGACAGCTACAACCGCTGCGTAACCGTGCACGGCACCCACAATGCGCGGGTGGAAAACAACGTCACCTTCAACACCGTGGGGCACTGTTTCTTCCTCGAAGACGGGGTGGAGACCGGCAACCGCTTCATCGCCAACCTGGGGATCCAGACCAAGTGCCATCCCACCCTGCCCTGCGTGCCGACCAACCTTGCGCCGGGGCGCCCGATAACCGGCCCCACCGGCCAGGCTGCCGAGCATATCCTGCTGCCTTCGGACAACACGGTCTCGACCTTCTGGATCACCAATCCCGATAATGTCTATCGCGACAACGTGGCCGCCGGATCCGACCAGATCGGCTTCTGGTTTGCCTTGCCCGTGCATCCGACAGGGGCATTCGAAGACACCGAAATCAGCGCCAATACCTGGCCGCGCCGCACCCGCGTGCGCGAATTCAGCGGCAACACTGCGCATTCCAACTTCGACGGCCTGATGTTCGACCGCGGCCCCAATCCCGATGGCACCTTCAGCGTCGGCGGCAGCAACTACCACTTCCCCACGACCGACCCGGCCGATCCGGACAGCCAGCCGCTGGTATCGGAATTTGCGGATTTCACCGGCTACAAGAACCGCAACGGCGCCGTCTGGGGACGCGGCGAGCTGCACCTGTTCACCAACCTGCGCGTGGCCGACAATGCCATCGGCTTCACCCATGCAGCCTCTGCCGTGGGCCGCGCCGAATACACCTCGCGCGTGGTGGATTCGCTGTTCGTGGGTGAAAGCGACAACATCGGCAATCCCCGGACCCCCGAAGAGCTGGCCTACGGCCGCAGCCTGCCGGGCGAATCCGCCGATTTCCCGATCCGCGGTTACGAATTCTACGACCTGCGCCATGACGTGGAGAACACCCGGTTCGTCAACTTCATGCCCAATGCACTGCGCGATGCGGGCGCCCTGTCATATCTGATGTACACCAGTTTCGGCATGAGCACGGAAAACGCCGTCGAAGGCCTGGAATTCGTCGATGCGAAGCCGGTCTCCTTCCCGCCGATCGTGCAGCGCTGGGCTTCCGACTTCGGTCGCCGCAACGCCTGGCGCGGCGCGACCATTCACGATCGTGACGGTTCGGTGGGCGGCATTCCGGGTGCCTACATCGTGCTCGACAACGGCATCGCTTCCGATGCGGATGCCTGCGACTTGCGGACGGACTGGGGGGCGGCCGTGTGCCAGGGCGACTTCGGTCGTTTCAGCATCGGCGGGCAATTCGGCTTCGGCAACGGGCCGATTGCCGATCCGGTCATCCTGAGCCGCAATGGCCGGCGTTTCGAATATACCGGCGAGACCACGATCCGCAGCGGTGCCGAGGTGCGGGTCGAGACGAGCCGTCAGGACATGACCCTGTCCTTGCGCGAAATGGACGATGGCTCGTGGCTGATCGTCGAACTGCCCGGCTTCACCTCGTCGGTCGGCGGCGTGGAGCAGGAAAGCCTCGCCGCATTGCGCGAAGCGACCGACAATTCCTGGTACCGCGACGAAGATGGCCTGTGGGTCAAGCTGGTGGTCGACAACCAGGCCGATGCGAGCATGCCCAGTCCCAGCGGCGGCGTCGGTGCCAGCCTTACCGGTCCCCGCCCAGGCGGTGCCTTCGTTGCCGGTGCCAGCCTGCAGGTCAGCCGTTAGCCCGGCGCGCCGAGCACGCTGTGGGCAAGGTTCAGGCCGCTTGCCAGCCTCCGGCATCGTATCCCGGCTGCGCCACGTGGCTGGCCCCGATGCCGCGTTCGAACGTGCTGGCAAAGACCGTGGAGACGGTAACGTGATCCACCCGCGCGGCATCCGGCGTCAGGGTTAGCAGCGCATAGCCCTTGTTGTCCTGGTCGCAGTAGGCGACCTCTTGCGCTGCCATCGCCAGCAGGCGGCCAAGGCCTGGCAGGATGGAACCGTAGGACGGGCTGGTAATCGCAGTGCATCCCAGTTCTACCCCGGCAAGGCGCCCCCCGGCATCGTGCAGGTTGTTGCTCCAGGCCGCGTGGCTGTCACCCGAAAGCACCAGCGGGCGCGATCCGGCGCGGGCGAACAGGTCGTACAGCCGTTCGCGGGCGTGGGGGTAACCGTCCCACGAATCGAGGTTGAACGGCACGCCCGCGCGATAGCCGGCCAGCGCGGTGTCGATCTGCGTGCGGTACTGTTCCGGCATGGCGGCGCGCATTTCCGCATAGGCCTCTGCGCCCAGCATCGCTTCAAGGTCAGGCCCCGGCACCCTTGCCATCACAACCTGGTTGCCCAGAACCTGCCACGGCTTGCCCGCGTTTACCGACGCCGAAAGCACGCCTTCCAGCCACTCGCCCTGCTGGCGCCCCAGCAATTCGCGTTCGGGACGGTCACGCTCGGCCAGCAGGGCGGCGACAGCCTCTGCAGGCGGAACATCGCCCTTCGGCGCAACCTGCTCGTCTCGCGCCAGCAGGCGCGTTTCGACCATGGCCAGCGTCGCCAGGTCGCCGAATTCGAAGCTGCGGAAGATCGCCTCGTGCGCCCGCAGCGGATCGGGATCGCGGATCGGCATCCATTCGAAATAGGCCTGCATGGCCACGGCCTTGCGCGCCGTCCAGTCGCCCTCGGTGTCGCTCTGGTGGTTCTCTGCCCCGCCGACCCATGAATCGTTGGCGGTCTCGTGATCGTCCCAGACGCAGATGAAAGCGGCCCGCGCGTGGGCGGCCTGCAGCAGCGGATCGGCCTTCACCTGTGCATGGCGGCGACGATAATCGGCCAGCGTCACGATCTCGTGCGGCGGATCGGGCAGTCGGCCTAACTGGCGCCCGATCTCCGCGCCATAGCCGCTCTCGCCGTATTCGTAGATGTAATCGCCCAGGTGGACGACGGCATCGAGCCGCTCCAGCCTGGCCATGTCGGCATAGGCATTGAACAGGCCGCCGGGGTAAAGCTGGCACGAGGCGACCGCCAGGACGAGCTCCTCCACCGCCCCAACGGGCAGCGTGCGGAAGCGCCCTACCCCGGTACGTGCGCCGCCGGGCCCTTCGAACCAGTAGTGGTATTCATGCCCCGGTTCGAGACCATCGAGATCGACCTTGGCGGTGTGGTCTGCAGCAGCGCGTGCGATCACTTCGCCCGAAGCAAGCGGCATGTCGCTGGCTGCCTCGGCAACATGCCAGCTCAAGGCGATATCGCCGGCAAAGCCTTCCTCCGCCGTCGCCCGCGTCCAGATGATCGCGCCATCGGCCTTGGGATCGCCGCTGGCGACACCGTGCAAGAAGCGCACTTCGCCAGGCGCGCCATCGCGACCCAGCGCCGCCGAAGGCAGCGCCAGCGCGGTTCCCGATCCGAACAGGGCCAGCGCCCTACGACGATTGATACGCATGGCTCTATCCTTTTCTCGTCACTCGGCGGCTCAGAATACCCGCGCGGTCAGTTCGATACCGTAGAATCGCGGTTCTGCGGGGATGAAGGTGGGATATCCGAATGCCCCGCCGGTATTGCCCGCGTCCAGCAGATAATCCTCGTCGGTGGCGTTGCGGATGAAGGCCGCCAGTTCGAAACGCTCGTCGGCAAAGCTGACCCCGCCGCGCGCGTTGATCAGGGTGACCGCGTCCTGCGAGATCAGCGCACTGTTGGGCAGTTCGAAGAAGATCCGGCTGCGATGGGTCACGCTGGGCGTGAGGAACAGCCGCATACCGTTGCCGATTTCGCGATCGACGGTGAAGCCCGCCGCCATCTGGAATTTCGGCTGCAGACGGAAACGCGCGCCAGAGAACGCAGGCACCAGCGCGTTGTCCTCGTCGATCTTGGCATCGATATAGGCGCCATTGGCAAACAGGCTGAGCCAGTCGGTCGCCTGCACGGCGACTTCTGCCTCGACGCCCACGTTGGTGGCGCTGCCCGCGCTTTCGGTGCGGGTGGAGCCGTCATCCTGGATCACGCTGACCTGGAAGCCGGAATAATCCTGGTAATAGACTCCGAGCGAGGCGGAGACATTGCCGGTCGCCACCTTCACACCGCCTTCGTAGTTCCACACGGTTTCCTCGGGGATCAACTGCAGGTTGGGCGCGGGATTGCCGAGGCTGTCCAGCGTGGCGCTGAGCTGCACCACCGGCGAGCGGCGGCCTTTGGAAACCGTGGCATAGACGTTCACCTCGGGGGTGATGCGATAGAGTGCGTTGAAGCGCGGCAGCCAGGCATCGTAGTCTTCGCTGGCCATGAAGGTCTGGCCGCCTGTATCGATCTGGCCGGGGATCAGCGAGGCGGTAAGCCAGGGGAAGAACTGCAGCAATCCGCCCTGCAGTGCCGGCGGCAACAGGCCCAGGATTCGCGGCTGGTCCACGCTGGCGAAATAGCCCGACTGGCGTTCTTCCCAGATGTAGCGCAGGCCCGCCGTCAGTTCGAGATCGTCGGTAGCCAGCCAGGTGGCATCGGCGAAAACCGAGTAGGCATCGTTCTCGCCCTGGTTCTCGAACACCGACTGGTAGCGCAGCGAAGACAGCGTGCCGCCACTCAGCGTGGGAATGATCAGTTCTGCCGGAACCGAACCGTCTGCCGCCACGCAGCCGAACTGGAACACCGCCCCACCGCCCAGGCATTCGAGGAAGATCGCCTCTTCGGAGGAGAACGGAACGTTCTGGCGACCATCCTCGGTGAAATAGTTCCAGCCCGCAGATGCGCGCAGGTTCATGCCCGAGTAGGCGAAGCGGCCTTCGTGGCTGAACTGCCAGCCATCGGCGATTTCGGCGAATTCGAGGAACCACGCGGCCGAACCATCGGCATCGAACGTTTCGAGGCTATCGAATTCGCGGTATCCGTTCACCGTGGTGAAGGTCCAGTCGTCGGCGAATTCCCATTCGGCAGTGAAGTTCAGGTCATAGACTTCGCGATCGAGACCAAGCTGGTCCTTGCCCAGGACCTGTGCCGACAGCGGGGAACCACCAAGGTTGGCATCGCCGAACGGGTCGGCCGGGCCGGAGGCGGTGGGGAAATTGCCCGAGATGAACGGCGTGCCGCCGTTGCGCTGGCGATCGAACGTGCCGATGATATCCACGGTAACCCGATCGCTCGGCATGAAACGCAGCGAGCCGCGGATGCCGAGATTGTCCTGCGCGTAAAGCTCTTCATCCTGCGACGGCGCCAGGTTCTCGACATAACCGTCGCGCGTCTTCCATTCGAAGGCGAGGCGGCCTGCCACCACGTCGTTGCCCGCGTTCACGAAACCGGTCAGCAGCGTGGCATCATAGTTGCCGTAGCCGCCCGTCAGTTCGGCGGAGAAGCCAGGCCGGGGGCGGGCGGAAACGAGGCTGATCGCGCCGATCGCCGATGCAGTGCCGAAAAGTGTGGCCTGCGGCCCTTTGATCACTTCCACCCGGTCGAGGTCGTAGGTCGACTGGTACGACCCGCGCGAGCGAGAGATATCCACGCCGTTATAGTACAACGACACTCGCGGCCCCTGCTGCGCGGAGCCCGAATCCGATGTGATGCCGCGGATCACGATGCCGGGGTTGTTGGCGCTCTGTTCCTGGATGTTCAGGCCGGGCACGTAGTTCGAGAGTTCGTCGAGATCGGTGACGCCCAGTTCCTCGATCCGTTCGCCGCCAAGCGCCGAAACCGTGATTGGCACATCCTGCGCACGCTGTTCGAACTTCTGCGCGGTCACGATGATCCGGTTGCCCGAATTCCCGTCAGGCTGCTGGCCGGAGCCTTGGTCCTGCGCAAGGGCAGGCACGGACATCACGGCGGTGGTGGAGAGAAGGAAGGCGAAAACTGGCTTGCGAGCGGTCATTTCGAAAGTCCCGTTGAGGTGGAAATGACGCGCCAGTATGCGGCCTTGATGACAGCACGGCGGCCCTTTGATGACAGCGCCATGAAATGCGCCTTGCGTGTTGGTGAGATGCGATCCCAACCGCCTTGCGCGCCTTGGAGCCGATCGGGCGTGTGATGCGGTTGGCGGAAATCAGGAGCGCCGATGCCCCAGGTCGGACCGCCCTCCTCTTCTGTCGGCCCGCTTACAGGCATGGCCGCGCTGGCTGCGCCACAGCCGGGGTGGGCTGGATGCACTGGTGTGCTCTGCCGAGGTCGGCGATGACGACGCGGCCCTGCGCAAGGCGATGGTGCAGCGCCTGCTGGCGGGCTCGGGCTGACCGCTGACCGGCGGCTAGTGCCGCCCGCGCTTGCTGTCCCTGAACTCGGCGTAGGAATCGAGCACCTGGCGCATGCGCTCCAGCGCTTCCTTGCGCTTCTGCTGGTCGTGGATCTGCTGCAACCGCCCCTTCAGCGAAGAGGCGAAGGCGGCGTAGCTGTTCTGCCAGTCGTGGCCCGACAGCGCCCCCAGGTCGGTGCGCCCGGTGGCCGTGCGGCTGGCCGGTCCGCCGGGCGCCAGGTCATAGCTTTCGCCGATTTCCGGCAGTTTCACGGCCAGGTCCGGCGCACGCGCCTGCAGCTTCCGGCGCAGGGCTTCGAGGCTTTCGGGCTCGCCATGCGAAAGGAACAGGTTGCCCCTGATAGGGCTGCGGTCGTCGATCCATTCCAGCAGTTCAGCCTGATCGGCATGGGCAGAATAGTTGTCGACGCTGCGAATCTGGGCGCGGACGATGACATCGCGCCCTGAAATGCGCACGGTCTTCGCGCCTTCCAGGATAACGCGGCCAAGCGTGCCCTGCGCCTGATAGCCGACGAACAGCACGGTCGAATCCCGCCGGTGCAGGTTGTGCAGCAGGTGGTGGCGGATGCGCCCGCCTTCGCACATGCCCGATGCGGCGAGGATGATCGCCCCGGAGATCGAGTTGATGCGCATCGATTCCTGCACGTTCTGGGTGAAGTGGAACGCCGGGTGGGCAAAGATGTTGGTGCCGCCAGTTCCCTCGAGGTCTTTCGAATACCTCGCGAAGACATCGGTGATTTCCGAAGCGAGCGGGGAATCGATGAACACCGGCACGTGCGGGATCTGATCGTTGTTGATCAGGTAAGCGAGGTCGAACAGCAGTTCCTGCGTGCGTTCCAGGGCGAAAGCGGGGATGACAAGGTTGCCGCCGCGCGTGATCGCGGCCTGGACTTCCGCACCCAGCTGCCGGCGCCGTTCCTCCAGCGTCACTTCCTCGCGATCGCGCGAACCGTAAGTGGCCTCGCAGATCACGAAGTCGAACCCCGAAGGCCCGTCGGGATCGCGCAGAAAGGCACGGTGTTCAGGACCAAGGTCGCCCGAACACATCACCGACACGCCGCCTGCCTGCAATTCCACGGAGGCCGAACCCAGCACGTGCCCGGCGTTCCACAAACGCGCCCTGAAACCCGGCGCCGGCTCGAACATCACTTCGCGGTCGATGCCCCGGCACTGTTGCCAGGCCGCCAACGCATCCTGTGCCGTGTAGACGGGCTCGAAGGCTTCATCGTCCGACCGATCGCGGCGGCGGTTGTGGCGCTGGGCATCGTATTCCTGGATGCGCCCCGAATCCGCCAGCATGTGCTGCAAGAGGTCGGCAGTCGGCTGGGTGCACCAGATATCGCCGCGAAAGCCGTGCTTCACCAGCTTGGGCACCATGCCGCTGTGGTCGATATGCGCATGGGTCAGGATGACCGCATCGATGTCCTTCGGCTTGAAGGTGAAGGGCTCGGCATTCAGGTGCTCCAGCGTGCGCGAGCCCTGGAACATGCCGCAATCGACCAGCACGTTCTTGCCGCCGCAGGTGAACTGCATGCACGATCCGGTCACCGTGTGCGCGGCCCCGTGGAAGGTCAGCGAAAGCGTATCCTGCGTCATGGCCCGGTTAGCCCTCCTCGATCCATCGGCGTGCGTTGATGGCGTCTGCCAGAAGGCCCGCCAGTGGAATGTCGGCCACCGGCCCCGGCACGCTGTCGCTGGCGCGCACGCGGGCAATGCCTGCGTCCTCCAGGGCCGCAAGGTCATGGCTGCTGGCGAGGCAGTGCGTTGCCACGGCCTCTATCGAAGTTGCCCCCGCATCGCGCAGCTGTCGCGCAGCCGTTGCCAGGGTCACCCCGCTGGCGATCACGTCATCCACCAGCACGACCGGACGGCCTGCGACAAGTTCGATCCCGTCGAAAGTGATGGCCACCTGACGGTCGCCGCTGCGCTGCTTGGTGCCCACCAGCACCGGGCATCCCAGCGGCGCGGCAATCTTCTCGACCCACTGCCGCGATTCCCCATCCGGGCCGACAAGCACCGTATCGCCGCCCTCGCCAAGCGCGGCCGATAGCGCAGGTGCGGCGGTAATTCTGACTGCATCGGTGCCCGGCATTGCTTCTGACAGGTCATGTACGCGGTGCAGGTGGGGATCGACTGTCAGCACGCCGTCGAAATGTTCTGCCAGCAGCTTGCCGATCACCCGCTGGCTGATCGCCTGGCCGGGCAGGAAGGCGATATCCTGGCGCATGTAGCAAAGGTAAGGCGCCACCAGCAGCACGCGTTGCGCGCCATTCTGGCGCAGGGCCGATGCCGCCAGCAGCAGTTCCACCAGCTTGGCATTGGGATTGTCCAGCGAGCGATAGACAATCGCGGCAGCAGGCGGCCGGTCGACCCGCACCAGGCTTTCGCCATCGGGAAAGCGGTGCACCGAAACTTCCGAGAACCCGCTATCCAGCGCCTTCGCCAGCCTGGCAGCTGCATCGGTGCTTTCGGCGAACCCATAAAGCAGCGCGCCCATCAGGAAATCTCGTAAGCCGAGTTTTCTTGCGCCAGGTCCAGCGCGAATCCCAGCCCGGCCTCGGCATTGGCATAGACGCGGTACAGCGCATCGCCCGCCTGCACGTCGGCTCCCACCTTGTGCAGCAGGTCCAGCCCCGCGCCCTTGTCCATCGGCGCGCCCGCCAGCCGCGCAATGCGCGCGATGCGTTCGCAATCGATGGCGACCACCCGGCCGCTGCGGCTAGCCTTCACCTCTGCCTGGTGCACGCCGGGCTCGAAATGCTGCGTCTGCCGGCCTTGCGCATCGATCAGCCGCTGCATCGCTTCCAGCGCCTTGCCCGATGCCAGCATTTCCAGCGCGCGGGCATAACCCTTGCCGCCTTCCAGCGCAGGATCGAAATCGAGCATGTGACCTGCCAGCATCACCGCATGGTCGCGCAGGTCCTCGGGCGCGTCGGGCTCGTTGTGCAGCACCGCCATCACGTCCCGCACTTCCAGCACCGGGCCGATACCCCGACCAACCGGCTGAGAGCCGTCGGTGAAGACGATGTCGGTCACCAGGCCAAGGTGGCGCGCCACATATTCGAACAGCTTGCGCAGGCGCACGGCATCGGAATGGGAACGGACCTTGGCCGTCGGCCCCACCGGGATGTCGATGACCAAGTGGGTGGAACCGGCCGCCACCTTCTTCGAGAGGATCGAGGCGACCATCTGTTCGTGCTTGTCCAGCCGCAATGGCCGTTCGACCGAGATCAGCACGTCGTCCGCCGGCGACAGGTCGACCCGCCCGCCCCAGGCCAGCACCGCGTGTTCCTTTGCCACGATCGCCTTCATTTGCGCTTCGGACAGGTCGACATTGGCCAGCACTTCCATCGTGTCCGCCGTGCCCGATGGCGAGGTAATCGCGCGCGAGGAGGTCTTGGGGCACAACAGGCCGTGCGCCGCCACGATCGGCACCACGATCATCGATGTGCGGTTGCCGGGGATGCCGCCGATGCAGTGCTTGTCCACCACCAGCGGCGAATCCCAGTGCAGGCGGTTACCGACATCGATCATCGCCTTGGTCAGCGCCAGCGTTTCGGGCGTGCTCATGAACCCAGCACAGGCCACCAGGTAGGCACCGATCTCCATCGGCGAATAGCGGTGATGCGCTATGTCTCGGATTACCGCGGCAACTTCGCTTTCGCGCAGCACGTCGCCATCGATCTTGCGCCGGACGTATTCGAGGCTGGCTGGCGGGCGGGCCTGCGCGATGGTTACGCTGGTGCCTTCCGCCAGGCCAAAGCGCTTGAACGCCTGTTCGCCCAAGCCGATCTCGTCAGCGCCGATGATCGAATCGTCATCGACGATGGCCAGCGTGGCGAGGATCTCCCCGCCTTCGCACGATATCCTGATCTTGCGCAGGGCCTGGAATTGCTCGGGCGAATAGCCGTTGCCGTGACGCAGGACGAAAGCGGTGTTTTCCGGATAGGTGTCTATCGGTATCCGCCGGACCTTCAGCATCGCGCGTCACTCTCCTTATACTGCCAGAGCCTATGCGCTGGCCTTGCCATTGTCACGCTCCTTGCTGCCGGTCGGCATCATCCGCCGTGCATGGCGAAGACCGGTCTCACAGCAAGTCGCGGAGAGCTTCCATCTGCTCGCGGAAAGCCGCCGCATCGCCGTGCGCCACGAAATCGCGATAGCGAGGATGCAGGCCCAGCGCGGTGGTGCGTGCCTGATCGAATACCAGTAGTGTTCGGAGACACGGGCAATTTCGCGGACATAGGCGATCACCCCGTTGCCGTGACCGTAATAGGCGCAGTTCAGCTTCTCTATGGAAGATAGGGAGCATGCGCCGGTCGACGACGATAAGGTCGGCCCGCCGCACCCTGGGGATGCGATAGGCGCGAAAGGACATCTGCTGGTAGATCGTCGCCCACAGGTCGAGGGGAAGGCACCGCAGGCGATGTCGTCAACGCCTTGCAGGACAAGGCTGGCTCCGCCCACAGGAAATATTGACCGATATTTGTCCTATCGCAAAGACGTCACCTGGCGATGGGTGTATGGGTAAAAGTGTTCCGCTGGTCGTGCCCGGAGGCAGATTGGAGCACCCGTTAGCCGACTGGCGTTTATCGCTGGAGGCGAAGCATGTCGGTCCATCAACCCATTGCGAAAGTGCTGGAAGACCTTCCCGCGACCTTGCGCCAGCATGCCGAAGTACTGCCTAGCCCCGATGGTGCCGATTTTGCCGAAAGCTTCGACCGTTTTGCCGATGCGCGCATCGTGCTGCTGGGCGAAGCGACGCACGGCACGCACGAATTCTACCAGGCACGCGCGCAGATAACCAGGCGCCTGATCGAACGGCACGGGTTCAATATCGTCGCGGTCGAAGGCGACTGGCCCGATCTTGCGCGGATAGACGATTACGTGCGCCACGGCGCGCCTCGCCCACGCAGCAGTGAACCCTTCACGCGTTTCCCGATCTGGATGTGGCGCAACCAGGAGGTGCTGGCCTTTGCCGACTGGTTGCGCGGCTACAATGCCGACCTTGCCGAAGAAGAACGCACGGCCATGCGCGGGCTCGATGTGTACAGCCTGCGGGAATCGATCCACGCCGTACTCGCCTACCTCGACAAGCATTGTCCCGAGGAAGCTGCCCAGGCTCGCCATCGTTATGGCTGCCTTACGCCGTGGCAGGACGAACCGCAGCAATACGGGCAAGCGGTGGTCCACGGCGGCCTGGCAAAGTGCGAAGAGCCGATGGTGGCCCAGCTGGGTGACCTGCTGGCGCGCAGGATGCAACTGATCGCATACGATCGCGGCGGCGATGGCGAGGCGTTCTTCGACGCAGAGCAGAACGCGCGGATCGTGCGCGCGGCGGAGCGCTATTACCGGTCGATGTATCGCGGCGCCGTGGAAAGCTGGAACCTGCGCGACAGGCACATGTTCGATACGCTCCAGCGGCTGATGGCCCACACCAGGGAGGCACGTGCAGTCGTCTGGGCGCACAATTCGCACGTCGGCAATGCCTCTGCCACCGCCATGGGCTGGCAGGGGGAGTTCAACATCGGCGAGCTGGTGCACAATGCCTATGGCGACGATGCGGTGCTGATCGGCTTCGGCACGGACCGGGGGACTGTCGCCGCGGCTTCGAACTGGGGCGAAAACATGGAGATCATGCAGGTCCGCCCAGCGCGTGATGACAGCTGGGAAGGCATGTTCCGCAAGACCGGCCTTGCCCGTTCGCTGACCGACTGGCGCGGCGGCGGAAAAAAGGACCTTGTCGAAGGCTTGTCCCACGCCTTGCTCGAACGCGCTATCGGGGTCGTCTACCGACCGCAAAGCGAGCTGACGAGCCACTACTTCGAATCCGTGCTGGCCGACCAGTTCGATGCCTGGGTGTGGTTCGAGGAAACCCGCGCCGTCACGCCGCTGGGGCAAGAACGACCGCAGGGTGCGCCGGAAACCTGGCCATTCGGGTTATGAGCATGGACCTGCCTCCGCGCGATTGCCACGAAGTGACCATGCAGGCCGGCAACCTGGCGCTGGGTGCCTTTCTCGGCGTGCCGGATGACGCGCAAGGGATCGTGATCTTTGCCCATGGCAGCGGCAGCGGAAGAATGAGCCCGCGCAACAACTACGTCGCCGGTCGCTTGCGCAAAGCGGGCCTGGCAACGCTGCTGCTGGACCTGCTCACGCCCGACGAAGAGCAGGATCGGCGCAACGTCTTCGATATCGACCTGCTGGCCTCTCGCCTGCGACTTGCCGTCGACTGGGCGACCGCCAACAGCGAGACGGCGCATCTTCGCCCGGCCTACTTCGGCGCCAGCACCGGCGGCGGCGCGGCCATTCGCGCTGCGGTGGGAGATCCGCGCATTTTCGCCATCGTCTCGCGCGGCGGAAGGTCCGATCTTGCCGGCGTGCAGGCCCTGGCCAGCATTACGGCGCCGACTCTGCTGCTGGTGGGTGGGCTCGACGGCCCCGTGATAGAGCTGAACCGGGCAGCAGCCGAGGCAATGACTTGCCCGCACGACCTGACAATCATTCCCGGTGCCGGGCATCTGTTCGAGGAAGCCGGGACACTTGACCAGGTGGTGCAGCTCGCCGCTTCCTGGTTCCTCCAACACCTGCAGGACGCCGTGCAATGACCGATCAGACCGACCGCTTCACAGATCGCCGGAGCGCCGGTCGCGCGCTTGCCGAAGCCGTCGCGAAGCTGGATATCGAAGACCCGCTGGTGCTTGCGCTTCCTCGCGGCGGTGTGCCTGTGGCCTATGAAGTCGCGCAGCGGCTCGAAGCTCCCCTCGACATCCTGCTGGTGCGCAAGATCGGGGCTCCGGGGCACGAGGAATACGGCATCGGGGCTCTGGTCGATGGTGCCAACCCGCAGATCGTGGTCGACGAGGAGATGGCCCGCAGGGTGGGCGCCACGCCCGCCTATCTGGAGCAGGAAGTCGAACGGCAACTGCAGGAGCTGGAACGGCGCCGCGCGGCCTATCGAACGGGTGCGCCGGTCTCGCCCACGGGACGCAATATCATCCTCGTTGACGACGGAATTGCCACTGGCGGCACCGTGAAGGTGGCCCTGCAGGCCTTGCGCAAGTCCGATGCTGCCAGGATCGTGCTGGCCGTGCCGGTGGCCCCGCATTCGGCAATCGTGGCCCTGCACGACATGTGCGACGAGACTGTCTGCTTGCTGGAGCCGGACCCGTTTTATGCCGTTGGCGCGCATTACGAGGATTTCGGTCAGACAAGCGATGCAGAAGTGGTCGAACTGCTGTCTGCTGCCAGCGCCAACGGCCGCCGCTAAACTTCCCCGGGCACTAACAACGGATCGCGATTCATGCCGATCTTGCTGAGACACTCACGGTGCTCCCCGCAGCTGCACTGAACCTTCACAGCGTGCGGGTATCGGTCACCGTTAGTGCCGCCAGAACATTTTTTCGCTAGCTGGCCCACTTTCCATTCGACTCCAGCAGGATCGGCAACCAGCTCGCTGAGTTGGAAGCGATGGACAAGGCAGACCTGAAGGACCGGTGGGCGAAGCTCACCGGTCGGCCCGTTCCCAAGGTCAGCGCAGCCATGCTGCGGCTGGCCATTGGCTACGCACCGGCAGGGCGAGCAGCGGGCCACGACGATCAAATCACCGAGGCTGCTGGCAGGCGATGTGTTCAACGAAGTCGGCGAACCGGTGGTGACCGGCCATGCGTGCACCCCTGCAGGACTGCGGGGTCCGAGGGAAGCTTTTTACGATTGTATGTCAATGCGTTAATGAGTAGCGGGGCAGTCAGCCTAACGCTAACTCGTCCCCAATTGGTCAGGAAACGATCTGGACCACATCGGCAAGCGGATCATAGCTGACTTCGAGGCCACCGGCGCGAAGCTCATCAAATCCAATATAGCTCGACCCGGTATCAATACGGGCAAAGACTTCACCGGGCAGCAGGTTGCTGAGATCTTCGGCGGATACGCGCAAACGCGATTGCGTATCGATGGACAGGCTGGCGACTCCAACCTCGCGTCCATTGAGGTGAATCGGCTTACTGAACTCCAGGTCATTCAACTGGTCAGCTGCCGATGCCAGATCGAAATTTACCCCGATCACCCTCTCACCGTTGGGCAGGACTACTGTTTGTCCTTCGGTCTGCGCAGTGCGTTGTGCCGGCTGGCCTGCGCCGATGTCTCCCTCGCCATCGGAAGTGTCGAGCGCCGGGGAATCGCCCTCAACTACAAGAGCCTGCAACTCGGGCAGGTCATCAGCTGCCGAGTTCGAACCGTCGGAAAGGATTGCTTCGCCATTTTCCGGCAAGATCGCTCTCTGGACATATGCAGGTTTCTCGACATCGAACCGCTCGAGAAACAACACCGACAAGGTGCTGCCAATAGCGAAACCGGCCAAGGCAGAGCCGATGCCAACCCAGCCCAGCGCGTGGGCCGCCAGGTGTCGTCTTGCGCCAGCAATGAGCAACGGTTGAACCCCCGCGTTAGGCCAAAAGTTAAACACGCAATGTCATTATTGACAAGCTGCTAGCCAGATATACCCACCTAACCACCTAAGGTGTAATGAAAAAACAAAAGTTACCGCAGTGGTAACCAAGCGTACGCACCCAGCCTTAGCGAAGTGCAGGCCATCAGGCGGTCATGACCGCGAACCGGACAAGCCACCTGCACACCGCATCGCAGCTGTCCAAGCTGTTGCTTGGCGCCTGCCTGTCTGCCTGCCTATTGCCGGCGACAGCAAAGGCCTTCGTGATGCCCGATCCGCTTTCCTTCCAGCAGTCGAGCGCAACTTCCTGCCAGATCCGTCGCATCGAACCTGCAGCAGCCGCACGACCCGCACGGGGAACCCACGCAACCAAGTCGACAGCCATCTTGGGCGGACAGGCCAGTGCGCTGGACATGATCCGCATGCAGCAAGGCCAGCTTGCTTCGGAAGTTCCGGCGGTACAGCTTGCAGGCGAACCGGGCGTCTCGGTGTCCTATTCGAGTTCCTGCTTTACCGCGAGCTCGCTCGATTCGCCCGTACCGGTTGCAACACCCGTATCTGTGCTTACCGCGCCAGCATCTTCCGGGGACTTTCTCGGCAGTTCGCGTGTTGGGATCCGCAACACCCCGTTCAACGCGGACTGGGAGCGGGTGTCCTCGGCAGACTTGCCATTGCACAACGTCGAGAACCTGCTGGGCAGTGGCGGGCATGCCGACGTCGAAACGCTTTCGCTAGTCAATCGCTGGGCAAACCGCCATATCGAATATGCCGACGATATCGCAAACTATGGCGCACGCGACTATTGGTCGACGGCGAACGAAACGCTGCAGTCGGGCCGCGGCGACTGCGAGGATTTCGCGATCCTGAAGTACCAAATGCTGGCTGCCCTGGGCTTCGATCGCAAGCAGATGTTCCTGACGCTGGCGCGCGACTTGGTACGAAATGCCGATCACGCGGTGCTGGTCGTGCGGGTTGGTGACCGCAGCTACTTGCTCGACAACGCTACCGACGTGCTGCTACCGGCGAACGTATCGTACGACTATCGCCCGACGATCAGCTTCAATACGCAGTCGGCATGGCTGCACGGTTTCAGCGCGCCTGCCGCGACGGCCAGCGCCAGTCGGCTGGGCCAGGCCCAGCTTTCCTACCTTTCGGATAGCGCCGTATCGAACGCGCGGGTCACCGGCTTCAACAGGTAGGCCAGGATGCTCTTGGCGCCGGTGATGATCTCCACTTCGGTGACCATGCCTGGAACGATCGGGAACTGCTGTCCGTCCTTCTCGACATAACTGCGTTCAGTCTCGATCAGCACGCGGTAATAGGCTTCGCGCTCCACCTCGTCATAGATGCTGTCGGCGGAAACTTCGACGACGTTGCCCGAGAGGCCGCCGTAGGTGGCGAAGTCATAGGCTGTCACCTTCACGTTGGCCGGATCGCCAACTGCCACGAAGCCGATGTCGCGCGGGCTCACGCGCGCTTCTACCAGCAAGCGATCACCCACCGGCACAACCTGCATGATGGTCTCACCTGCGCCGACAAAGCCGCCTTCGGTCGTCACCTGCAGGTTGTTGACGATGCCGGTGGTGGGCGAACGCAGTTCGTTGCGATCGCGCCGTGCGGTCGCGCCCCTGATGCTTTCCTCGTTCACGGCGATGCGCGTTTCGACTTCGCTGCGCTCGTCCAGTGCCTGCTGCCGGAAATCCAGCCGCGCTGCCTGCAGGTCTGCCTGTGCTTCGCGGATCGAGGCAGAGGCGCGTGCAGCAGCCTGGCGAGCGGCGGAAAGCCTGCCGCGCACGTCGACCAGCTCGCGCCGCGCGGCCAGCAATTCGGTCTGCGGCACGATTCCCTGCTGCGCCAGCGGCTCCAGCATGGCGACCTGTTCCTGCGCCAGCGTTACGCTTTCCTGCAGCGATGCTGCCGTGGCTTCGGCTTCGCGCAAGTCGCGACGGCGCTGTTCCACCGCGGCTGACAGAGCCGCCTCGCGGCTGCGCGCCGTGGCAAGTCGCGCGCGTTGAAGCCGCGCTTCCTCCGCACAGACGGAGCCCGGCTCGCAGCCCATTTCGGAACCGGCCGCTTCGCCTTCCAACCGCTCTGCCCGCGCAGCAAGGCGTGCGTTCTCAGCCTCGAGCTGCCCCAGTTCAGAAGCGGCAAGGCTGTCATCCAGCCGCACCAGCACCTGGCCCTGTTCCACGCGTTCACCGCTGCGCACAAGAATCTCTGCCACCACCGATGGCTCGGCCGGTTGCACCAGCTGCGCCTGGCTTGACGGAATAACCCTGCCCTGCCCGCGCGTAATCTCGTCGACCTGCGCCAGGCTGGCCCAGACCAGCAGCAGCAGCAGCGCGACCGTTGAAATCGCAATCAGCTTGCGGTTCGCATCCCAGCTGGCGAACCGGTCGGTCAGCTTCATGGTCCAATGCTCCCGGCAATCTGCGGCGTCGAGGGCTGCGAGTGCTGGCCTTCCAGCGCCGCGCGATAGCCGCTGCTGGCAGTGGTGGGATCGGGGATCGACAGCGTCCAGCCAGTGGAGGTATTGAGCCGCCCGCCCACGTCGTTGTCTGCCCGGCGATCGGTGATGTCGCGTGGCAGCTCTGCTTGGGGCTGCGCGCCGGCGTCGCCTTCGATCGATTTTGCATCGCCTTGCGCAAAGCGCGCCGGATCGAATGTCGGATGAAATTCCCGACCGTTCCACCGCGCCGAGAAATTGGCGGACCGTCCTGCAGCGCCTGGCAGGCGATAGAAGATGTGCCGCCCCTCAACGCTCACCTTCTCCAGCCGGAATGCCCAATAGGGAAGCACGTAGTCGGCATGATAGTGTGTGGCCGTACCCACGCTGTCTTCGACATAGCCGCTCAACGCCGCCCGGGCGACTTCGCGCGATTGCCGCCACAGGTCGGGCAGCGGCCTGCGCGCAAGCGCGCCGTCGCAGGTATAACTGAACTGGCAGACCGGGTCGGACCAGCCCTGGTAGATAACGCCGCATACCGAAGAAGGATAGGCCGGGTGCGCCACGCGGTTCAGGATCACCTGCGCCACGCCGCGTTTGCCGGCCACGCTCTCGTTGGCCGCTTCGTAGTAGATCGCCTCAGTCATGCAATCGAGCGCCGTGGAGTAGCTGGCGGATTGCGCGGAGATGCTGCGGAACGGGGCCATGTGGTCGCTCAAGCGTGCAGCCAGCGGGATGCCGGCGTTGCGCGCCTGGGCGGATAGCTCGTCCTGCTCGATCAGGGCCGTGCCCTGCACCGTGAAATCCTGCAGCTCAGCAGCCAGCGCATTTGCCGCCTCCAGCTGCGCATTCCGGTCCGCCAGGCTCAGGTCCACGGTGACGGGAATGCTAGGCGCAGACAGGAATACCAGCGCCACGCCGCCGGCCAACAGCCGCGACAGGCCGCTGGGCGTATTGGCAAGACGGGCAAGGGCAGCTTTCAGCATGGCGCTATCCCGCCTTTCCCGGAAGGTTCTGCAGGATCTCGGCCTTGGGACCGTCGGCCACGACTCGGCCGTTGTTCAGCACGATAATGCGGTCGCAAATGTCGAACAGCGCAGGTCGGTGCGTGGCGACTACCAGCGTCTGCCGTTCACCAATCGTCTCGCGCAGGCGCGCCACCAGCTGGCTTTCGGTGTTGGCGTCCATCGCTCCTGTCGGCTCATCGAGGAACAGCAGTTCGAACGGCGATACAAAGGCGCGGGACAGGGCCAAAAACGCGCGCTGCCCGCCGGAAAGACGTCGCCCCTGCTCCCCCACTTCGCGATCGAACCCGGCTGCATCGCGTGCCAGGAACGTGTCCGCTCCGCTCTTGCTGAGAGCTTCGATGACATCCTCGTCGCTCGCGCCCGGGGCGCCAAGGGCAATGTTCTCGCGCACGCTGCCGGTGAAGAGGTTGGCGTCTTGGCCAACGAAGCGGAAAGCGCGGCGCAATTCCGAGGGGCGGAACTGGCGGCTGTCGATCCCCTCGATCGTCATCGCGCCATCGGTTGGCGGGTAAAGCCCGCACAGCACGCGTCCCAGCGTCGACTTGCCCGATGCCACGCGGCCGACCACGGCGATACGTTCACCTGGTTCGATCGTCAGGTCGAGATGTTCGAGCGAATTCACCGGGCTGTCGGGATAGGCGAAGGAGAGGTTTTCCAGCGTGACGCGGTAGCCGGAGCTCTTGGCCGACGGCAGCGACATGCTGCCCGCCTGCCGCTCGTCGTCGCATTCGAACAGGGTCTCGATCGAGTCGAGGGCCTCGCGGGCCTGCCGGCCGCGCGTCAGCAGGAATGCGATCTGCCCTGCAGGTGCAAGCGAGCGCGAAGCGAGCATCACGATGGCAATGATCGCACCCATGGTGATCTCGCCGGCGGCGAAGAGGTAGTAGCCACCGATCACCAGCGAAACGCTGGATACCTGCTGGAACGAGGATGCGAGGGCGACTGCGGTCGATGAAATGCGGCGCAGGCGCAACTGCGAATTGCTGCCGACCTGTGCCAGCGAATGCCACTTGCCCAGCAGGCGCCTTTCGCCGGAGACGCTTTTCAGCGTTTCCATGCCGGCAATCGATTCCACCAGCACGGTCTGCTGCAGGCCCATGTCGGCCTGGGCATCACGCGCGGCATCGGTAACCTTACGTTGCAGCACCAGACCGGCAATCGCCATCATGATCATCGCTGCCAACGGCACCAGCGCCAGCCACTTGGCGATGTACGCGATCACGGCGATGAACAGGCCGAGGAAAAGCAGGTCGACCACCAGCACGATAGTGGTGGAGGCGAAGAAATCGCGCACCAGCGCATATTCACTCACGCGCGCGGCCAGGGCACCGGTGCTGCCGCGGCGGCCGTTCATCGGCGTGGAAAGCACACGCGAGAACAGTTTCTGCGACAGCCGCATGTCAAGCTTGCGGCCGATCTGGTCGACGACGTTGGTGCGCGCCCGGCGCAGGGCGAATTCCAGCGCGAAGGCCAGCAGCACACCCGTGGCGAGCACCCAGAGCGAGGATTCCGCGCGATTGGGAATCACGCGGTCGTACACGTTCATGGAAAATATCGGTAGCGACAGCGCCAGCGTGTTGATAATGAACGAGGCGACCAGCACCGGGCGGAAGGCCTTGCGTTCCTTGCGCAGTTCCGACCAGAACCAATGATAGCGGCCCTTCGCGTGCCAGGGCGCATCCTGTTCGCGCAACCGATCCGGGTTGGCGACCACGGTAATAACTTCGCCGCAGAATTCGCCTTCCACTTCGGCAATCGGGCGCCAACTTGCCTCTTCCGCGTCCGCCGGGAAGACTAGCGCGTCCGAACCGGAAATCTCCAGTATAGGCAGCGCAACGCCGGCCTCCATGCGCGCGATTGCCGGATAGGCATCCGGACGACGCGGCAGCTTCCTGCCGGTGGCGACTTCGTGGTTCATCCCCGTCAGGTCAAGCGCGGCAGAGGCCTGGTGGAAGGGAAGCAGGCCCGCCTCATTACGCGGCAGGGTATCGAACAGCGCTTTCGGATCGGACAGGCCAAAGTGTGCGGCAAGCCGCGTCACTGCAAGCACCAGCGTATCTTTCTCGGCTGATCCGGAAAAGTCTCCTGCCTGATACACGCTTCATGCTCCTCGGTCGTCGCCAGCCGCTAGCGCGGATAGCGACGCCGATGCAATTCCGCAGGCACAGATGGCCCATAATCGAACCGTTCGCGTTCCATCATGCCAGCGCCTGCACCCGGATCGAGCTCAAGCGCATTCAGGAACTGGTTGGTGGCTGCCAGCACCTGGTATTGCGCAAATATCTCGGAAAAACGCGATGTCTCGCGGCGCACCTGGGTGTTGAACCGGGTGTTCTGTGCATCGAGCACGTCGAGCAACGAGCGACGGCCGATGTTGAACTGGCTGCGATAGGACAACAACAGGTCGTCGCTGACCTGCGACTGCCGTTCGAGCGCCGAACCGATGGCCTGCTGCGATGTCATGGCTGTCCAGGCGTTGCTGACGTCCTCTTCAGCTTCGCGCGCGCGATCATGCAGGCGATAGCGCGCCTCGCTCGACCGGCGCACCATTTCCTGCACCTGGGCAGCGCGGCGACCGCCGTCGAACAGTTGCCAGCGCACGTAGACGCGGCCCTGTACATCGTTGGTTTCACCCTGGAAGCCATCGATATCCTCGCCGATGCGCCCGGTCAGATCGATGCCGATTTCCGGTGCAAGTTCACCGCGAGCAGACATGACCATCGCATTGGAGGCATCGACATCGGCCTGTGCCTCGCGGACCAGCGGGTTGTTGGTCCGCGCCAGACCGATGGCCGCTTCTTCGCTGGCGGGCAGCATGGATGCCATGCTCATCGGCAGGTTGACCCGCGAAATGTCGAGCCCCGTCAGACGGCGCAGCGAAGTGCGGGCGTTCTGCAGGTCTTCTTCTGCCTCTGCATGCAGCACCATGGCCGCCTGCAGGCGCTCTTCCGCCTGCTGCAGGTCAGCTACACTGATCGAACCTTGTTCCACGCCTTCGGAAAGACTCGCAGTCATCTGCTGGTGGAAGACGACATTGTCAGTTGCCGCGGCAACAATCCGCTCCTGCAGCAGGATGTTGAGGTACTGCCGCGCCACCTGCAGGGCGATGAATTCCGAACGTTCCACTACGCGCAGCGAAGCGCCGTCGACCCGCGCGGCCTGCCGCAGCAGTTCGCCGCGACGACGACCGAAATCAAAGATCGTCCAATCCGCCCTGGCACGTGCCTCAAGCGGATTCAGCCAGTCATCGGCGATGCCCAGGGAGCGGCGGGTGGTGTTTTCCAGCCTGCGCACGCCGGCCGATGCTTCCACGTCGATGGTCGGGAAATACAGCGACTGTGCCTGCTCCCGCTCGAACTGGATAGCCTCGGTGTTCATCTGCGCCTGGATCACCTCAGGGTTAGAGGCGATCGCGGTTTCGATTGCCTCCCGCATCGAGACCACGCCACCGTCACTCTGGGCCAGAGCCGCCGGCGAGCAAGTCGTCAGGGCAACGGCGATTACGATTTTGCCAAAAGCATTCATCTTTTCATACCCCAACTAGTCTGCCGAAATCTCGACGCGGCGGTTCTGCGGACTGCGCGTACCGTCAGCCAAAGGCACACGGGGCTCGCTCTCGCCTCTGGCTTCGACCTCGATGCGGACCCCACCGATATTCCTGCCACGCAAGGCAGCCGCTACGGTAGCTGCGCGCTCCTGTGACAGGATGAGGTTGTATTCATCGCTGCCCGCTTGATCGGTGTGGCCAACCACTGTCAAGGATGTCCAACCGCAGGTAGAGATGTTGTCAGTCACCGAGTTAAGTATCGGCTCCGCATCAGGACGCAGCGTGGATTCATCGAAATCGAAGAAAACCATCCCAACGATCGCGTCATCACAAAGATCGGGCCGTCGCTGCGGCGGCGGTGGCGGTGGAATGACCGTTGCCACGGGCGGTGCCGGCACTTCGTTCATCCGGATGAAAGCCTCGGCACACTTGCCGATGCTGGTTTCGTCGCGAGTGGACGATTGCATGAAACCCAATGCGATGCCGCACTGGACCTTGGTCTCGAGCGCCCAGAGGTAACGCGGATCATTCGCGGCGATGAAACTTTCGTCCAGCGAAGCGGCCAGGCCAGCTTCGTAACGCCGGTTCAACTCGTCATTCAAAGCGGAATTGCCAAGAGCCAAAAGCTCTTCGACGTCGCTTTCCTGGGCCAGTGCACCGTGCGACCAAACGGACGCAAGTGCAGTCGCAGCCAGAACCGTTACCCGACTGAGTTTCATAAATTTTCCCCAATTGGCTCCTGACTGCTTCGATATCAGGATACAACAGCACTGGCCAGAGCCGAATCATCACCCGGATCCTGGATGGCGATCTGCATCTGATCAAACGATGACATACCAACATCAACATTCAGGAACGCGGCGAAATCAGCATCGCTCATCGAATGCACAACATCGACTGCACCGCCGCCATAGTCGACGAACTGATCAATGAGGTTGTCGACCACGTTTCCGGCATCGACATCCGCAAGAACAGCCTCGAGAGTCGGCTCATCCTGTGTCACCCGAGTGGCCTCCTCGCCGCTCTGAATCAGCAGGGCCTCCATCATCGCCATGTCGACTTCACCGCCGGTGAAGAACGCCGCATCCGACACTTCGCCTGTGGTCCCGTCGACCATGGTGTAGCTGGTGGTACCGAAGACGATCACATCGCCATCGCCCTCAACCGATTGGATGCCGTCAGACTCGAGACTTATGGATTCAATTCCATAAGATTTTAACGATACAAATTCACCATCATCTGACACGGCGTCGAGATCCGCATCAATCCAGATGCCGAATTGATCATACGCCTCGTCGTTTGCATCGAGAACACCGTCCTGATTGCTATCATAGTTGGCTGCGATCGCTTCGAGATCGGTCATCTCGCCGTTGCCAAAGACGAATTCGGACGCATCGGTCACCATACCGTCACCGTTGGCGTCATAGAACAGGATTGCGCTGCCGGCTGCAATCCAGGCCGTCTTGGCTTTCACACCGTCACTATTGTAATCATAGGCGATATCGGCGCTGAGCGAACTGAACGCATTCCCCCCACCATCGAGATCAAGCACGATCGGCGCAGCCGTTTGCGCGACACTCGTTGTAACCGTGCCAACGCCATCTTCTGTATACTGGACATTGATAGAAGCCGGAGCATTGGCGACAGTTGCTACCGTTACCCAGCCATCGCCGCCGCCATCGATATCCACCTGGATCTCGTTGGTCAAAGCAAGGTAGCGAACATACCCATCAGCGATTGGATCACCGCCATTGGGCACAGTCAAGAAACCGCTCAGGTCAACCAATTCGCCAGCGGCGTAATCAACGATGGTATCGAGGCTTGAGCCGTCAATTACGAAAGTATCAGCCCCACCTTGGCCAATAAGGGTGTCATTGCCACCGAGCCCTGACAAGGTGTCGTCCGTATCAAAACCGAAGATTACATCATCCCCGGCAGTGCCGGCAGGCACGGCATAGGTTCCCGGCGTAACGGGCAGATTAGTCGATGTACCATCCACCAAGACTGCAACCGTGAGCGGCGAGACAGCGGGCGCTTGCGTCTGAGCAACCGTCACCCAACCAGCATCCGTTCCCGTGGCGTCGACATCAACTTGAATCGCGCCATCAGTATCCGAATACCGAACGAAATCATTGATGTCGTCAGCTCCGGTAATCGACACGATGGCCGTCAAGTCGACGATTTCCCCTAATTCATAATTGGTGATTATGTCTTGTCCAGGATCGGTATTGAGATCGTAAGAGGAGGTTACATACTTATCTATACCGGCATCGCCTTCATAAATGTCATTACCGGCGCCACCGACCAAGGTATCATTACCAGCGAGACCTTGAAGCGTATCATCTCCTCCAAATCCGACGATCACATCGCCTTCGCTCGTCCCGGTAATAAGTTCACCGACTTCGGTGCCCAAAATGCCTCCGGAGGTTTCATCGCCAAGGAGCGTGAATACGATGGGTTCGTCTCCGGTGAGGGAGCTACCGTCAGCATCAGTAATGGTGAAGTCGAGCGATACATCCTGATCACCAGGGAACAATAAGGTCTCCTGAGTTAAAACGAAATCTTCGATACGAGCAGCCGGATTTCCTCCCGTTTCTTCCGGGAAAGAAAAGAAAAACTCCATTTCGTCGACAGAAGTGATGCTTGGGTCCAGATTCAGACCAGGATATGCCGCATTCAATGCGGCTATCATGTCGGGGACATTAAGCAGGACTGGCGCCTCGCCGTCGAGAGCGCCGTCATCAGAGTCCACAAAATCGCCACCAAATCCATCTCGTGATGCCGTTACAATGTATGGCTCGCCATCGTTGAGCGCCACGGGGACGCCGTTTGCATCATACTCATAAAGAACGACGCCTATTTGGATCGTGTCGGTGTTTGGCTGAAAGTTGACTGCAAAATCAAAGTTTGTCGTGTTTTCAGCCCTGAAGATATAACCTTCATCAGGATTTACGAGATTATTATCAATCCCAAAACCATTCCCCGACGGATTAATCGTGGATCCGTTGCCGTCAAAAATAACGCCAGGAAGAATTTCAATCGAATCGTAATTCCCAGGAGAAATTGATTCGAAATCAAGTTCATTTGTCTCTTCCACTACAGGTCTAGTTTGGAAGATCTCAACATCCACACAGCCATCATCTTGGATACTCATCTCAAAGAAGATGGCGTCATCGGCCGTGATTTGACCGTCAAGGTTGACGTCAATGGGATTGTCGCTCCCATCTGTCGGCACATCTGCCAGCGTAATCAGACCATCACCATCGAAATCGATGTAAGCCTTCAACACGCCGTCTTCGCTTGCAAGATTGGGCGGATCAAAAATCAGGCCGTCTATTGGGTCGACGTCGAACGTTATTCCTCCAAGAATCGGAGCTCCATCAGGCCCATAGTCGAGTTCGACCGTGCTTACACATTGATAGAGGCCAACTTCGTTCGCAACGCCCAAGAGGCCGTTTTCGACTTCCCCGATAGTTGGGCTGGCATCCAGAACGGTCAGCTGAAATTGGTCAGAGCTGACCTGCACTGACGCCGTATCTCCATCAGAGTCGGTAACCGAAATGCTCAAGTCAATGCTATTCAGAGCGATTTCAATGGGGTCGCTGCCGTCGGGGTGTTGAAGCGATAGATACTGCTCGAAGATAATTTCGCCAGTTCCAGTTTCTGTATCCAGCGTGGCAGAAATCGCGAATGCGACTTCCCCGTCGAAATCCCCGCCCGGATTATCAACGTAAGCATAAAGGATGGTGCCATCCTCGTTGGTTGCCCAAATAATAGGCGCGCCATTTGCCGTGCCATCGGTAACGCTCAGTTCCGGCAGACTGGTCGGGATACCAAATTCGAAATCTGTCGAAACGATTATACCATCAACGCCAGCAGTGGCATCATAAGTTATGTCTACGCGGGCCCTCGAAATCGCGCCATCCGTACCATCATTCAGACCGACATCTGGGTCGTCGCCGATAGTGCGGCCGTCGACCTTAAGTAGACCGTCAACCTCATCTTCTGTCGCGATTAGGGTTGGCAAATTGAATCCCGAGTTTTCATCGGAGATCAAGGCTCCGGCAGGGTCAATCTCGGCTGTGATAGACGGGACATCGTCAAATATTTCAATATTAAACGATGCCTCAGTCGTGTCGTTATCTCCATCTGTGAAAATCAACGGCACGCCATTGAGGAAGGTACTCGCTTCAGTTTGATCTCCTTCCGGATGGAAGACCGGATTGATGAGGTCGACCTGGAAATCGTAAGTATAGGTCCCGTCCGGCTCAAGTGTGATATTGTCAATCTCGATACGGATAACATTGACAATTCCATCGCCCGTGTCGGCAGTCCCAAGCAAAGATCCTGGGATCGGATCTCCATTGGCATCAAGCTCAAGCGCAAATGTCACGTCAAATTGAGCGTCTAGGTCGCCATATTGGAGCTGGCCGTCAAGAACCGTAAAATCACCGAATGCCCATGCATCCAGAGCAGCCGTTACATCGGCCGGCCCGTCAGCGCCAAAATCAACGTTCACAAATGCCAAAACCGTATTCTGGTTCGTGGAGGCTATTTCGTCCGGATCAACTTGCAGAACCGTACCATCGCCATCCACATCCGTGGTCTCATCCGCATTGGCTCCAGAAAGTCCGTCTTCGTCAACAACCACCGTTTCCTCTACGAAAGCGGCCTCGGCAGGGATGTCGTCCTCGACCACGATATCGAAGCCACCGGTCAGCTCGACCTGGTCGCCATCCTCGTCGGTCGCAACGATCGCACCGGAGAAGTCCAGCGTCAGGGTCTGGTCATCGTCGT
>Ga0207814_100059_pt1 | contig 130249 bp, 126 predicted proteins | sample TtaePargueraPR_7_FD_187755 | JGI IMG/M metagenome (GOLD analysis project Ga0207814, IMG submission 187755) | Aerobic enrichment media microbial communities from Bioluminiscent Bay, La Parguera, Puerto Rico - Tt and P1 (2) (SPAdes) | ecosystem: Environmental > Aquatic > Marine > Unclassified ...
CCTACAAGCAATCGGACGGCTTTACCTATCACGCGCGCGACATGGCCATCGTGCGGGCCAATTTGGCGAAGGCCCGGGTGGTGCTGTCTTCGGCCACCCCATCGGTGGAATCGCGCAACAATGCCAATCACGGGCGCTATGCCCATGTGACACTGGAAGCCCGGTTTGCCGAAGCGGCCATGCCTGACGTGACGGCCATCGACATGCGCACCGACGGGCCGGAAAAGGGCGAGTGGATTGCGCCCGCCTTGGCCAGGGAAGTGTTTGCGGCGCTCGACCGGGGTGAGCAGGCATTATTGTTTCTCAATCGGCGGGGTTATGCACCACTGACTTTGTGCCGCTCCTGCGGGCATCAATATCAATGCCCGGACTGTTCGAGCTGGATGGTGGAGCATCGGTTTCGCGGCGTCTTGATGTGCCACCATTGCGGGCACGAAATGCGCACGCCCAAGGTGTGTGGGGAATGTGGGGATGCCGAGAGCCTGGTCGCGGTGGGGCCGGGTGTCGAGCGGGTTGCCGAAGAGGCGGCGGCGCGTTTTCCGGATGCGCGGCGCGTGCTGCTTTCCACCGATATGGGCAGCCACGCCCAGTTGCGCGAGCGGTTTTCGGAAATCGAGCGGGGCGAGTATGACCTGATCATTGGCACCCAGCTCGTCTCCAAGGGTCACCATTTCGAAAAGCTCTCGGTGGTGGGTGTGCTCGATGCCGATCTGGGGCTGGCGCATGGCGATCCGCGCGCTGCGGAGAAGACGTTTCAGATTTTGACGCAGGTGGCCGGGCGCGCCGGGCGCGCCTCGCGGCACGGCAAGGCGTTCCTGCAGACCTATCATCCCGACCATCCTGTGATGAAGGCGATGGTGTCCGGCGACCGCGAAGCGTTTTACGCCCAGGAATTGCTGGCGCGCGAGGCCGGTGGCATGCCTCCGTTCGGGCGGCTGGCAGCGTTGATCGTGTCGGCCAATGAACAGCAGACGGCGATGGCCTATGCGCGGACCCTGCTATCGGCCGCTCCGATGGCTGGAGGGGTGCGGCTGTTCGGGCCCGCGGATGCGCCCGTGGCCATGATCAGGGGACGGCATCGCGTGCGGCTCCTGGCCCAGTCAGGCAAGGATTTTGATCTTTCGGGCTATGTGCGGTTCTGGCTGAACAACGCCGATAAGCCCAAGGGGGATCTGAAAGTACAGGTCGATATCGACCCGATGAGCTTTATGTAGCAGGTGCCGGGGCGGGTTTTGTGCCATTCGGACTTGGGTCTCGTGGCCTCCTCACCTCAAATCGCGCCACTGGCCCGATTTGCCCTTCGGGACAACTCGGAGAGTGCGACACTTTCGACATGGTCGAATCCGTGCCCGGAGCCTTGCGTGGCGCGCGTGGCTTGTGATAGAGCGGGCGCGACTTTCAAGGGGTCCGGCTCGCGGCCCGTTTCCGAGCACGTCCAAGCGTTCATAAGCCGTCCGGGTTTCGGTCAACGAAGCCAAAAAAGAGGATCGGCCAACAAGAGGGTGAAGCGGCATTGGCAGCGCAGAATTCAGTGCTTACCCAGATTGCGCGGCCATATGCGTCGGCGCTGTTTGACCTCGCACAGAGCGAGAACCAGTTGGCTTCGGTGGAAACCGGGCTATCCGACATCTCCCGACTGATCGGCGAAAGCGACGACTTTTCCCGCTATCTTCGCTCCCCGGTGATTTCCGGCGACGTGAAAGCTGCGGCACTCGATGCCATTCTGGGCAAGGCTCAGGTCAATCCGTTGCTGGCCAATTTCCTGCGCCTGGTGGCCAAGAATTCCCGCCTGTTCGCTCTGGACACTATCATTGTGGTGTTCCGCGAGCTGGCCGCTGCCGCCCGCGGTGAAGCCACGGCTGACGTCACCTCTGCGGCGCCACTGACGGATGCACAGGCCAAGGCCCTGGGCGAAACGCTCAAGGCCAAGCTGGGCAAGACCGTGACACTCAATCAATTCGTCGATCCCTCGCTGATCGGTGGCCTTCAGGTGAAGGTCGGCAGCCAGATGATCGATAGCTCACTCAAGACAAAACTCGCTGCGATGAAAATCGCCATGAAAGAGGTCGGATAATGGACATCAAAGCCGCGGAAATTTCTGCGATCCTCAAGGACCAGATCAAGAATTTCGGCCAGGAAGCCCAGGTTTCCGAAGTCGGTCAGGTGCTCTCCGTCGGTGACGGTATCGCCCGCGTCTATGGCCTCGACAATGTGCAGGCTGGTGAGCTCGTCGAGTTCCCGGGTGGCGTCAAGGGCATGGCCCTGAACCTGGAAGCTGACAATGTCGGCGTTGTGATCTTCGGCTCCGACCGCGCCATCAAGGAAGGCGATGTCGTCAAGCGTACCGGCGCCATCGTGGACACTCCTGTCGGTCCGGGCCTGCTGGGCCGCGTGGTCGATGGCCTGGGCAATCCGATCGACGGCAAGGGCCCGATCGAGCACACCGAGCGCCGCCGCGTCGACGTCAAGGCCCCGGGCATTCTGCCGCGCAAGTCGGTGCACGAGCCCATGTCCACCGGCCTCAAGGCCATCGACGCGCTGATCCCGATCGGCCGCGGCCAGCGCGAGCTGGTCATTGGTGATCGCCAGACCGGCAAGACCGCCATCATTCTGGACACCTTCCTCAACCAGAAGCCGGCCCATGACGCTGGCAACGAGACCGACAAGCTTTACTGCATCTACGTCGCCGTGGGTCAGAAGCGGTCGACCGTTGCCCAGTTCGTGCGCCAGCTCGAAGAGTCCGGCGCCCTGCCATACTCGATCGTGATCGCTGCGACCGCCTCGGATCCGGCCCCGCTCCAGTACATCGCGCCGTTCACCGGCTGCGCCATCGGCGAATGGTTCCGCGACAATGGCAAGCATGCCGTGATCGCCTATGACGATCTGACCAAGCAGGCTGTCGCCTATCGCCAGATGTCGCTGCTGCTGCGCCGTCCGCCGGGCCGCGAAGCCTATCCGGGCGACGTGTTTTACCTGCACAGCCGCTTGCTCGAACGGGCCGCCAAGATGAACGAAGACCACGGTCTTGGTTCGCTCACCGCGCTGCCGGTCATCGAGACCCAGGCCAACGACGTGTCGGCCTACATTCCGACCAATGTGATCTCGATCACCGACGGCCAGATCTTCCTTGAGACCAACCTGTTCTTCCAGGGCATCCGTCCGGCCGTGAACGTGGGTCTGTCGGTGAGCCGCGTGGGTGGCTCTGCCCAGATCAAGGCGATGAAGCAGGTTGCCGGTTCGCTCAAGGGCGAACTGTCGCAGTACCGTGAAATGGCCGCCTTCGCCCAGTTTGGTTCGGACCTCGACGCTGCAACCCAGCGCCTGCTGAACCGTGGTGCGCGTCTGACCGAGCTGCTCAAGCAGCCGCAGTTCTCGCCGCTCAAGACAGAAGAACAGGTCGCAGTGATTTTTGCTGGTGGCCAGGGCTATCTGGACTCCATTCCCGTGAACAAGGTGCAGGATTTCGAAAAGCACGTGCTGTCGAACCTGCATTCCAAGCACGCTGACCTTCTGAAGACCATCGCCACCGAAAAGCAGCTCAGCGACGATACCCGCGCCAAGCTGAAGTCGGCTCTCGACGAGATCAAGAAGACCTACGCGGCCTGAAGCCTGAAGGAGACGACAGGCAATGCCGTCGCTTAAGGACCTAAAGAACCGGATCGACTCGGTCAAATCGACCCAGAAGATCACCAAGGCCATGCAGATGGTGGCGGCGGCCAAGCTCCGTCGCGCCCAGGAAGCTGCGGAAGCTGCCCGCCCCTATGCCGAGCGCATGGGCAAAGTGCTGGCTGCCCTCGGCGCAGTCTATGATGGCCAGGAAAACGCTCCGGTGCTGCTCGGCGGCACCGGCAAGGATGATGTGCATCTGCTGGTGGTTGCGACCGGCGAACGTGGTCTGGCCGGCGGGTTCAACTCGTCGATTGCCCGCCTCGCCCGCGACCATGCTCAGAAGCTGATTGGCCAGGGCAAGACGGTCAAAATTTTGACTGTCGGCCGCAAAGGTCACGATATCCTGCGCCGGCAATATCCAGAGCTGATCGTCGACACCTTCAACTTCCGCGACGTCAAGCAGGTCGGTTTTACCCAGGCGAGCCAGGTTGCGGACAAGGTGCTTGAACTATTTGCGGCGGGCGAGTTCGACGTTGCGACCTTGTTCTTTGCCAAGTTCGGTTCGGTGATCAGCCAGGTCCCGACGGCCCAGCAGATCATTCCGGCCAAGCTGGAAAAGATCGAGGCTGAAGGCGAGGTCAACGCCCCGGCCGTGCCCTATGAGTACGAGCCGAGCGAAGAAGCCATCGTCGAGGACCTGTTGCCGCGCAATATCTCGGTGCAGGTGCTGCGGGCGCTGCTCGAAAACAATGCTTCGTTCTACGGTGCGCAGATGTCCGCGATGGACAATGCCACGCGGAATGCCGGCGAAATGATCAACAAGCTGCAGCTGAGCTACAACCGCCAGCGCCAGGCCCAGATCACCAAAGAACTCATCGAAATCATTTCGGGCGCGGAAGCGCTCTAACCCATCAGCGAGGACGAACAAATGGCAGAAAAGAAGGCCGGTCGCGTTTCGCAGGTCATTGGCGCCGTCGTTGACGTGGTGTTCGACGATCACCTGCCCGCCATCCTGAACGCGCTTGAAACCACCAATAATGGCCAGCGCCTGGTGCTCGAAGTGGCCCAGCACCTGGGCGAAAATGCTGTGCGCACCATCGCCATGGACACGACCGAAGGTCTGGTTCGTGGCACCGAAGTGACCGATACTGGCGCATCGATCTCGGTGCCAGTCGGCGACGAGACGCTTGGGCGCATCATGAACGTGATCGGTGAGCCGATCGACGAAGCTGGTCCGGTCAATACGGCCGGTCGCCGCGAAATTCACCAGGAAGCCCCCGATTTCGTGGATCAGTCCCCGGAAGCCGAAGTGCTGGTCACCGGCATCAAGGTGGTGGACCTGATCGCCCCCTATGCTCGCGGTGGTAAGATTGGCCTGTTCGGCGGTGCCGGCGTGGGCAAGACCGTGCTGATCCAGGAACTGATCAACAACGTCGCCAAGGCCCATGGTGGTTATTCGGTGTTTGCCGGCGTGGGTGAACGCACCCGCGAGGGCAACGACCTCTATCACGAGATGATCGAATCGGGCGTGAACAAGGACCCCAAGGAACATGGTGGCTCTGCCGCTGGCTCCAAGTGTGCCCTCGTCTTCGGCCAGATGAACGAGCCTCCCGGCGCCCGTGCTCGCGTGGCCCTGACGGGTCTGACCGTGGCCGAGCACTTCCGCGACCAGGGCCAGGACGTGCTGTTCTTCGTGGACAACATCTTCCGCTTCACCCAGGCCGGCGCCGAAATGTCGGCTCTTCTGGGCCGCATCCCCTCCGCCGTGGGTTACCAGCCGACGCTGTCGACCGACATGGGCGCGATGCAGGAACGCATCACCACCACCACCAAGGGCTCGATCACCTCGGTGCAGGCCGTTTACGTGCCCGCCGACGACTTGACCGACCCGGCCCCGGCCACCACCTTCGCGCACCTTGACGCGACGACCGTGCTGAACCGCGCGATCTCGGAAAAGGGCATCTACCCTGCCGTGGACCCGCTGGCGTCCAACTCGCGTATTCTGGACCCGCAGGTTGTGGGCGAAGAGCACTACCAGGTGGCCCGTGACGTGCAGGCCATCCTGCAGAAGTACAAGGCCCTGCAGGACATCATCGCCATCCTGGGCATGGACGAGCTTTCCGAAGAGGACAAGCTGACCGTGGCGCGCGCCCGCAAGATCGAGCGTTTCATGAGCCAGCCCTTTGACGTGGCCGAAGTGTTCACCGGTTCGCCCGGCGTGTTCGTGTCGCTCGAAGACACCATCAAGGGCTTCAAGGGTCTGGTTGCCGGCGATTATGACCATCTGCCGGAAGCCGCCTTCTACATGGTCGGCACCATTGATGATGCCGTCGCCAAGGCACAGAAGCTGGCTGCCCAGGCTGCTTAAGAAGCGAATAGCGAAATAGGGAGTAGCGAGTAGGGGTAGAGAACAGCAACGGCGAGACCATTCGCTATTCGCTATTCGCTACTCGCTAAAAAGAAGATGGCTGAAGGCCTCAAGATCGAGATCGTGTCGCCCGAGCGGCTGGTGCTGTCCGAAACTGTTGTTTCGGTCACTGTGCCGGGTACAGAAGGCTACTTCACCGTCATGGATGACCATGCCCCGTTCATGACCACGCTCAAGCCCGGCTTCATCACTGTGACTCGTTCTGGCGGCGCGGCCGACGTGTACTTCGTCAAGGGCGGTTTTGCCGACGTGTCTGCGACAGGCCTGACAATCCTTGCCGAGCAGTCCGTGCCCTTCGCCGAGTTTGATCATGGCGATCTCCAGGCACAGATCAAGGCGGCCGAAGAAGAACTCAACCGGGCTGCCACGCCTGAGGACAAGTCGTATGCCCAGGAAGTGGTGTCGGGCCTGCTCAATCTGGCTATTGAGGCCCAGCACATCGACGGCGCCCACGTCCACTAAGACAAGCCGCTGGCATCGAAACAAGGCCGCCTTTCGGGGCGGCCTTTTTGCTTGAGAAGTGAGCAGGCTGCTCTCTTTATATGCAAACCCTTGATAGAAAAGGGATTTTGTACCCGTTATACGGTTGGTTAAGGCTTTGCGCGCAAAGTCGGCGCCAGACGGTGACCGCCGGACAGAAGTTCGGCCTGCGGGGACAAGAATATGACCAGGCTTTTGGGCAATTTGCGCCTGACTTTCGCCATCTCCACCCTGACGATCGGCGCTATCGTCATTGCCATTCTGGCGGTGCTGGCCAGTCTCTTCGTCAGCCTCAGCGGCTCAGTGGAGCGGGATGCCAGCAAGGCACTCACCAACACCACCCGGATCGCGGCACAGATCTTCCAGGTCAACTTGCCGAGCCTGGAAGTGGTCGTTGGCGACGGCGGCAATGTGGAGGCCCTGGTGGCGCGAAACATGCCGCGCTTCCGCAATCACAATGTCATCGACGCAGTCGCCGGTGTCTCTGGCGCTGCGGCGGCCGTCTATGTGCTGGACACGGAAGTCAGCCCGGACTTCCTGGTCGGCAGTACCAGCCTTATGGACCCCCAGGGTGAGCGGATGATGGAGATGCCGATTGCGGCCGGCACCCCGCTGTTCGACTCCCTGGTCGCAAATGAACCGGTACGAACCGAGATGGAATTGGGCGGCAGCACCAATCTGGTGCGCTACCAACCGATCGCCACGAGTGAAGGCGTGGTCATTGGCACTCTAATGGTGGTGGTGGACCGGGCCCCATACGAGGCGGTATTGGGCCAGACCATGCTGGTGCTCGGGGGAACGAGCCTGGTCGCCGTGTTCCTGATTGCCATTGCGGCGCTGTTGGCCGCACGCCAGCTGACCCGCCCCATCCCGCGATTGGCGGCGGTCATGGGCGAAATCGCCGAAGGTGATCTCGATGTCGCGGTGCCTTACACCGACCGGCGCAATGAAATGGGTGCCATGGCTCGGGCAGTCGAGGTCTTCCGTGCCAATGGGTTGGAAAAAGCTGCGCTCGATGCGCAGGCCCGGCAGCATCTGGCAGAGGCTGCAGATCATACCGGACAGTTGCAGGCCATCTCGCGCAGCCAGGTGGTCGCCGAGTTCGGGCTGGACGGCACCGTGATGACGGCCAATGACAACTTCCTCGCCCTGCTTGGCTATCGGCTGGAGGAGATCGTCGGCCGGCCCAATGCACTGTTCCTGTTCGACGCGGATCCGGCGAGCGACAGCTATCGACAGTTCTGGCAGGAACTGTCCGAGGGCGCGTTCAAAAGCGGTGAATATCGCCGCCGGACCAAGGATGGCGCGGAGGTGTGGATTCAAAGCACCTTTACCCCCATTTTCGATACAGAGGGCGATGCCTACAAGATCGTGCAGTTCGCGACGGATGTCAGCGCGCGCAAGCGCTCGGTTGCGGCCATTGGCGAGGGTCTAAAGAAGCTCTCGGATGGCGATCTTACCAGCACCATTGCCGAGCCTTTCCCGGCGGAGTTCGAGGACTTGCGCGTCGCGCTCAACGGCACTGTCGCCCGCTTTGTCGATGTGGTCGGTCAGCTGCGCGCAACGACCCGATCACTGCGGACCGCCAGCGGTGAATTGCTGACCGGCGCCAATGATCTCTCCGAACGCACCACGCGGCAGGCCGCAACGATCGAAGAAACGTCGGCTGCCATGGAAGAGCTGGCCGGAACCGTGGCCAACAATGCCGGCATGGCCGAACAGGCTGCCGGCAAGGCCGAGATGGTGTCCCATGCCGCCCAGGAAAGCGGAACGGTCATGGGCGAAGCGACCGGTGCCATGGAGCGGATTACCCAGTCTTCCTCCAAGATATCGAACATCATCGGCATGATCGACGATATCGCCTTCCAGACCAATCTTCTGGCACTCAATGCCTCGGTCGAGGCTGCCCGGGCGGGCGATGCCGGCAAGGGCTTTGCCGTGGTTGCTGTGGAAGTGCGGCGGCTGGCGCAATCGGCCGCCCAGGCCTCGGCGGAGGTCAAGGCGCTGGTGGAAAAGAGCGCCGAAGAGGTCAAGGGTGGATCAAGTCTGGTGGCTGCAGCCAGTGACAAGCTCAAGGCCATGCTTGACGCGGTCAGGGAGAACAGTGAGCTGGTGCGAACCATAGCCCGGGCCAGCAAGGAGCAGGCGGCCTCAATCGAAGAGGTCAACTCGGCCGTCCGTACGCTGGATCAGATGACTCAGCACAATGCTGCGTTGGTCGAGCAAACCAATGCCGTCATCGCCCAGACCGAGGGCCAGACGCAGACTCTGGACTCCATTGTGGAGATATTCGTCCTTGACGAGGAGACGGACGATCTGCCGCGCAGTGTCAGGCAGGCGGCTTAAGGCAGCGAGCGCCTGGCTTCTCTGCTATGAGGCCAGCGCAGCGCTGACCAGCGCCCGGGCATGCAGATCGGTTGTGTCGTAGGTCGGGAGCGCGCTGGAGCTGTCGTCGATCAACATGCCGATCTCGGTGCAGCCCAGGATGACCGCCTGGGCACCGCGTGCGGCCATGCGGTCGATGGCAGCCTGAAAGACGCGACGGGACTCGTCACGCACAATGCCCTTGCACAGCTCCTCGTAGATGATGCCGTTGAGATTGGTGTGATCCACCTCCGGCACCAGGGTGGTCAGTCCATGGCTGGTGAGGCGCTGCTTGTAGAAATCCATCTCCATGGTGAAGCGCGTGCCGAGCAGGCCCACCGTGTCGAAGCCGTCGGCCAACAACGCTTCGGCGGTGGGGTCGGCAATGTGCACGAACGGCAGATCGACCCCTTCGAGCATGATATCGTCAACCACATGCATGGTGTTGGTGGCCAGTCCAAGCACCTGGGCGCCTGCGGCCGCCAGGTTTCTGGCGACGGCGTTGAGTTGGTGGCCGGCCGCTTGCCACTCCCCCGCCGCCTGCATCTGGGCAATTGGCGCGAAATCAACCGAGTGCAAGATGACCGGCGCCGAGTGAAGGCCGCCGCGCCGTCTGCCGGTTTCTTCGTTGAGGATCCGATAGTAGTGCGCGCTGGATTCCCAGCTCATGCCCCCAATCAGGCCTATGGTCTTCATCGTTTCAGACATGGGTGAAACGCTGCGGAATATCGCGGAATGCCTCTACCACCTTCTCGTAGGCCGGGCGCTTGAAGGGAACGATGAGGCTGGGCGCGCGGCTCAGCTTTTCCCAGCGCCAGGCATTGAACTCGGGCTCATGCCTGCCGCCAGCCGGCTCGGAAATGTCGATTTCGCTCTCCGGCCCGGTAAAGGCGAACGCAAACCAGCGTTGCCGCTGGCCACGATATTTCCCGCCCCAGGCCTTGCCCAGCACATCGTCCGGCAGGTCGTAATAGATCCATTCGGGGGCTTCGGCGAGCAGGCTCACCGAAGTCATGTTGGTCTCTTCGTGCAGCTCTCTCAAGGCGGCCTTGAGCGGGTCTTCGCCCTTGTCGATCCCCCCCTGGGGCATCTGCCAGGCAGAGCCATGGGCAGCCGACTGGTCTGGATCGCCAGCAGATTTGCGATGGCCAAAGAACACATTGCCATGCGCATTGAACACGGCGAGGCCCACGCAGTCACGATAAGGCAAGGCATCACGCGGGGGCGGGGTCATGGCACAACTCTTATTTCATTAGCGCGCTGGCCGGAACCAGCGCTATGCCCTTGGCATCCAGTTCTCTGGCCCATTCGGCCACGGCCTGTACCGAAATGGGCAATGCACTGACAATACCAATTGCGCTGCCGGTTTCCATGGCCTGCGCTTCAAGGCTGGCAAGTGCTGAGAGGATGGATGCCCGCGCTGGATTGGCGTCGATCACTTGTGTGGCGCGGGCGAAGGGGACGCGATTGGCGCCGGCCATTTGCGCGGCCACGGAGCGGTTTGACGAGCCATCATCAAGATAGCCGAGTCCGCGCGCGCCAAGTTCTTCCAATATGGGTGCCATATCGGTCGCCGAGGCGGTGAAGCGGGCGCCCATATTGTTGATCACGCCGAAATAGCCACCGAACCGGGCCATCAGCCAGAACAGCTTCTCAAGATTGTCGCGTGGCGATTCACCGGTGAGGATCGTGTGTGGACCGGGGTCGTTCTGCGGATAGTCGAAGGGTTCGAGCGGGACTTCGAGCATCACCTCATGGCCTGCCGTGCGTGCGGCGGCAACGGTGTTTTCCAGCGAGCGACCGTAGGGCGCAAAGGCGAGGCTGACCTCGTCGGGCAGTTGATCAATGGCGTCGAGCGAGCCCTGCTCGTTGATGCCGAGGCCAGTAACGACAATGGCGACCATGGGCCGCCCGGATCCGACCGCAGCGCTGGCATCGCGGCGATAGGCAATGAAGGGCGTCAGCCCGGTGCCGGACATGCGCGGAATGGCGCCATGGGCGGTTTCTTCGCTGAGATCGGGCAGGATACCAAAGCGATCCGGGCTTTCGCCGGGTGTCGGCATGCTGCCGGGCAAGGGAACCGAGACAATGGAGCCATCTGCCGGAAACTGATGTGGATCGGCCGTAATGGTGGCGGGGCCGGTGGCAACCGTGTTGGCAATGGTGTTGCCGTCGCGGGTGGAGGTGATGGCAACCTCCTGGCTGGGGCGGCCCCCGTCGGGATCGTCAACCAGAACCAACCGCAGAGCGACGCCGCCAATGACCAGAAAGATGAGAATGAACAGCAGGCGTGCCAACGGAAAGTGAAACTTGCCCGTTCGTTCCTGCTTCTGGCGCCGGCGTCCGGTCAGTGGCGTGGAAAGATCATTGGCCATCGGCGCTGGGCTCGTCCCCGGATCGGTCTTGGCTCCGTCGTATTTCCGGGCTCACAGGCCGGAGTTACCGGAAACACGTCAAGCGGATGCGGCGCGAATCAGACCGCCGCATCCCGACTTTATCACGACGCGACCTATTCGCCGCTGGGCGGATAGGCCGGATCGGATTCTTCGCCCTTGATCAGACGGATGGCATATTGGAGCTGGGTGTCCTCAGTCTTCTCCGCCGGGACATAGACCGAGGACCCGACCGTGGCTTCTTCCTGGCCATCCACGGTGATGTGCCCTTCAAGACCGGCTTCACCAATAATCTCGTCGCGCCCCTGGAATTCTTCAGGCACGACCTGCCGGACCTCAATATCCGGGGTGATGCCCAGCGCCTGGATGGAGCGATTGTTTGGCGTGTAGTAGCGCGCCGTGGTCAGTCGCATGGCCCCATCGGGGCCCAGCGAAATGATGGACTGCACAGACCCCTTGCCGAAGGAACGTGTGCCCACCACGGTGGCGCGCTTGTGATCCTGCAGGGCGCCGGCAACGATCTCCGAAGCGGAAGCCGATCCACCATTGATCAAGACCACCAGCGGTACTTCGGCAAGCTGCGCATCAAGCGGGTCGGGCGCGGCGTCATAACGGGCGCTTTCGCTTTCGGTGCGTCCGCGGGTCAGAACCACGGCACCGCGATTGAGGAAGGCGTCCGCCACATAGACCGACTGGTCGACCAGACCCCCGGGATTGTTCCGCAAATCCAGGATGATGCCCTTGGGGGGCACGTTGTCGCGTTCCTCGTAAATGTCTTCGATGGCACGCTCGATACCGACAAAGGCCTGTTCGGAGAATCGAGCCAGGCGCAACACGGCGATATCGCCTTCGCCTTCGGTCTCGCCGCCTTCCATGCTCCAGCGCACGGCGCGCATGGAGATGATGCCCCGCGTCAGTTCGAACTCTAGCGGATCGCTGACGCCTTCGCGGAAGACGGTAATCTTGACAGAGGTGCCGACTTCGCCGCGCATTTTTTCGACGGCTTCGTCCTGGGTCATGCCCTGAACCGACTGGCCGTCGATCTCGATGATCAGATCATTCGACAGGATGCCGGCGCGGGCCGCGGGAGTATCGTCGATGGGCGAAACGACTTTGATCAGCCCCTCTTCCATGATGATCTCGACGCCCAGGCCGCCGAACTGGCCCGAAGTATCCTCGCGCATGTCGGCATATTCAATGGGCGGCAGATAGCCCGAATGCGGGTCGAGCGAGGTCAGCATGCCCTGGATGGCGGCGCGGATCAGTTCCTGCTCATCAGGCGGGTCGACATATTCAGCGCGGATGCGGTCGAAGATCTCGCCGAAAAGGTTGAGATCGGCATAAATCTCCAATGGATCGCGCGGCGCTGCGGCCCGCTCAGCGGCGGTCGGTTCGGCTTCCTCGCCACTTTGGTTGGGCTCAATCTGCTCCTCAACCGGCGCCGGATCGGCAGGGGCCTGATCCTGGGCAATCAGCATTGTGGCGGGCACCAGCACTGCCGCCGTGATAGCGGCAAGGCGAAGGGTGGTCAGGCGCATGGATGTCTTATCCCGTCTGTTCTGGTCTGGCCCACCACCCGGCCGGGTCGAAAGGCTCGTTGTTTTCTCGCAGCTCAATATAAAGGGTCGGCTGGTCGTTTCCAGCATTGGTGCTTACGGTTCGTCCAATTGTGCGTGATCCCATGGTTCCCAAGGGTTCGCCCATCTGCACGAATTGGCCGATCTCTGCGGTGATCGCGCCAAGGCCAGCAAGCAGGGCCGTGTAGCCGCTGCCGGTATTGAGAATGACGATCTGGCCATAATTGAGGTAAGGCCCCTTATAGAGCACCCAACCATCGGCAGGAGCCAAAACTTGGGCTTCGGCGCGGGTGACAATGGACTGACCCTGGGCGATGCCGCCGCGCCCGTCATTGGCACCGAAATCGACCACTGTGACACCATTGGCGGGAGAGGTCAGGTAGCCACGCGCCAGGGGGAAGGGCACGGCGGGCTGGGTACGGCCGGCGTCGGCAAAGGCCAGCTCGATGGCCTCGGGCGAGAGCTGGGGCAGGTCGGCATCGGTGGTCGCCGGGGCCGCGGTGGCGCCGGCAGCAGCGCGCTCGGAAAGGGCACCGATCAATTCGCGCAGTGTACTTGCGCGCTCGGCCAGAGCCACGGCCTCGGCCTCTTCGGCCTGCAGTTCGGCGCTCATCTGATCGATGCCCGCCTTGCGGGCTGCGATCAGCGTGGCGATACGCAGTTGTTCTTCCTCAAGAACCTCATGATTGGCCTTGAGGGTTTCCTCTTCGGCCAGAGCCGCGGCCTTAATTTCGGTCAGTGTCTTGAGGTCTGTGGCCACGGCATCGGCGCGCTCGCGCAATTGAGGCAGGATTGCCGCGATCAACATGGCGCCGCGCGCCGAACCAAGGGCGTCGCCGGGATCGACGATCAATGCCGGTGGTGGATTGAGTGAAATTCGTTCCAATGCCGCCAGGACATTGGAGACTTCGGCGTCGGCGCCATCGAGCCGTCCGCGAACTTCCAGCTCACGAACGATCAGATCGGAAATGCGCTCCTCGACATCGGCGACTTCGATCTCGGCGAGCTTTACCCGCTGGGCCGCGGCGATCAGGGCTGCGTTCTGCTGGGTGCGGTCCCCTTCCATGGCCGCGATCTCGGCCTTCAGGGCGTCGATGCGCTCGCGGCTGAGCGAAAGGGTGGCCTCCACCTCGGCAAGGTCGGCCGCGTTATGAACGGCGGGGTCGCCGCTTTCACTTTCCTGGGCTGCGGGGTCCTCAGTAAGTGCCCCAGTGGCATCGGCGCCTTCGGGCGCTGCCTCCGGCTCCATGGATAGAGAGGGGCGCAGTTCCATGTCAACTGCGGGTTCAGGGGCCGTTTCGGTCTGCGCCAGGCCGGGCCAGGAGAGGGCGCCTGTGAGCAATAGGCCGACCAGCAGGCTTCCTATACGATGTGCCGGCCGCAGGGGCATGGCGTCTCCTGAGAAAGGGGAAACCCCCGAATCAATTGGGGCACACTCTAGCAAGCGTGCAGCAAACCGGCGGTTAACATTGCTTAACCATGCCGTGAGCTGGTCAGTCGCCGCGGTGATAAGGATGACCCGAAAGGATGGTGGTGGCGCGATAGAGCTGCTCGGCCAGCATGATGCGGACCAATTGATGCGGCCAGACCATGGGCGAGAAGCTGAGCGCGAGGTCGGCCGTGCGTACGAAATCCGGATCGATGCCGTCGGCGCCGCCGATGACGAAACCGACCGCCGCCCTGCCATCGTCGCGCCAGCGCGCGAGTTGGCCGGCAAAGGCCTCGGAATTGAGGCCCTTGCCGCGCTCATCGAGCATGATGGTGATGCCGTCGGGCAAAGCAGCGCGCAAGGCCTTGGCCTCCTCGGCCTTTCGGGCGGCAGAGGAACCTGCACGGGACTCACTGATTTCGGTGACGTCGAACCCGGTCAGGGCCAGCGGTCTGCCACTGGCGCCGGCGCGCTCAAGATAACGGGCCACAAGCTCGCGCTCTGGCCCGTTCTTCATCCGGCCGATGGCCGCAATCGCAATGCGCATCTGGTCGGGCGGCGCCTAGTGCTGATCTGCGGCGAAGTCGGCCTGCCACATCTTCTCGATATTGTAGAATTCGCGCACTTCAGGGCGGAAGATGTGCAGGATCACATCGCCTGCATCCACCAGAACCCAATCGCAATGCGGCAGGCCTTCTACGCGCGGCTTGCCATAGCCATTGTCCCGCAATGCGGTGATGACTTGGTCTGCCACCGCGCCGACATGGCGCTGGGAGCGGCCCGAGGTCACGATCATGTGGTCGGCCAGCGACGATTTGCCGGCGATGTCCACCGAGACCGTTTCTTCGGCCTTGGCATCGTCCAGCGTATCGAGAATGAGGTCGATCAGGGGTTTTTGCGCGCCGGCCAGATTGGCGGGCGAAGCGGTGGTGGTGTTTTCGGGCAGCGCGGCCATCAGAAACGGCCTTCTGCCCATGCGCGAGCATGGGTCATGCGTAAGTTGAGCATCCTTGGTTGTTGATCGGAATGTTGCGGCGTCGTGAAAACGGCAAGCCGTCTGTTCCTGTTCCGGTGACAATGATCACACTTGGTTCCAAATATGCGCTCTTGCGACCAATTTCGCAAGATCAGGGGCCAATCAATCCTTGCGCATGGTTCTGCGAAGCCCTTATGGCGGTCGAGGACAGGGCCGATTGCCGACCTTGCAGGTAGATCCAGGCCGGGGCCTGGCAACTGGCCAGAACCGCTGCGTCGCTTTCGTCGTGCTGGGCGTGGTCAAAGGTCGCGGCGGCACGAGATGCCAAGGCCCGCCGCGCCGCGCCGGGCCGGACATAGACGGCAATGGGCACCTTGGCGGCCATATCGCGCCAATTCTGCCAGCGGTGAAAATTTGCCAGGCTATCCGCTCCCATTATCCAGACGAAGCGACGGTCGGGCATGGCCGAAGTCAGGAAGTCGATGGTCTGGGAGCTATAGGCAAAGCCCCGCTCTGCTTCGAACCCGGTGACGCGCACGCGCGGGTCGGCGATCAGGCGGCGCGCGGCCAGAACGCGATCCTGCAGCGGCGGCAGGCCGGAATTGTCCTTGAGCGGGTTGCCAGGCGTCACCAGCACCCAGAGCGCGTGCAGCTGCAGCCGGCGCAGCGTTTCCTCCATCACCAGCAAATGGCCCTGGTGCAGCGGATTGAAACTGCCGCCAAATAGCCCGATCCGCATGCCGGTCGCCGACGGCGGCAGGGTCGTAATGCCGGGGATGCGGAGGGGTGGGCGCCGGGTCACAGGATCAGGGTCGCAACTGTCCAGTGCCGCGGACGCGATATTTGAAGCTGGTCAGCTGTTCGACGCCGACGGGTCCGCGAGCGTGCATCTTGCCGGTAGCGATGCCGATCTCGCCGCCGAAGCCAAATTCGCCGCCATCGGCAAACTGGGTCGAGGCATTATGCATGAGAATCGCCGAGTCGATTTCGTTGAAGAATTTTTCGACCGCGGCTGAATCTTCGGCGATGATCGCCTCGGTATGGTAGCTCGAATAATGCTCGATATGCGCAATGGCCGCCTCGATACTGTCCACCACCTTCACCGAAATAATGGCATCCTCATATTCGGTCTTCCAGTCTTCTTCCGTCGCTGGCTTGGCGGCTTCGACCATGGACATGACCGTCGCGTCGCCGCGGATTTCGCATCCCTTGGCCACTAGAGCGTCGATGATCGGCTTGAGATGGGTGGCCACAACGTCCTTGTGAACGAGCAGGGTTTCAGCGGCGCCGCAAATGCCGGTGCGGCGCATCTTGGCATTGAGGGTGACGTTGACGGCCTTGTCGAGATCGGCCGATCTGTCGATATAGACATGCACCAGCCCCTCGAGGTGGGCAAAAACCGGCACCCGGGCTTCGGCCTGGACGCGGGCCACCAGTGTCTTGCCGCCACGGGGCACGATGACGTCGATGTTTCCGTCCAACCCCTTGAGCATCTCGCCAACGGCCGCGCGGTCGGTGGTGGGCACCAGTTGCACACATTCCACCGGCAGCCCGGCCAGATGCAATCCGTCCAGCAGGCAATCGACAATGGCGCGGGACGAGTGGAAGCTGTCGCTGCCCCCGCGCAGGATGACGGCGTTACCGGACTTGATGCACAAGGCGCCGGCATCGGCGGTGACATTGGGGCGGGATTCAAAGATCACCCCGATGACGCCCAGAGGGGTGCGCACGCGCTCGATATGCAGGCCATTGGGGCGATCCCACTCGGACATGACCGTGCCGACGGGATCGGGCAATTCGGCAATCGTCCTGACGGCCTCGATAATGCCGTCAATGCGGGCATCGGTGAGCAACAGCCGGTCCAGAAAGGCCTTCGAAATGCCCTTTTGTTCGGCGGCCTGCATGTCCAGGGCGTTGGCCGCCAGTATCTTCTTGCGATGAGCGTTGATGGCGCCCGCAGCGGTCAGCAGCGCCGTTCGCTTCTGTTCGGGCGTAGCGATCTTGAGCGCGTTGGCCCCAATGCGGGCCTTGCGGCCGATATCGGCCATCAGTGCTGGAATGTCGGTTGTGATGGCTTCAGCCAGGCTCATGGTTCGCCTCCATCTGCTGTTCGGTCTCGTTGTCGCCGCGCGCGCCCGTGAGCACGAGGTTGTCCCGGTGCACCATGGCGCCGCGATTGCCCGAGCCCAGCAGCTCGATTACCGCTTCGCTGTGCTTGCCAATGACCAGGCGGGCGTCCTCGCTGTCGAAGCTGACCAGGCCTCTGGCAATCTCCTGGCCTTCAGGGCCCAGCACGGCAATCGTATCGCCCCGTTCGAAATTGCCGGTGATCTGGGTCACACCAACCGGCAGCAGGGACTTGCCCAGACTGAGCGCGCGCGCTGCACCGGCATCGACGCGCACAGTGCCGGCGATCGCCAACGTGCCCATGATCCAGCGTTTTCGCGATTGAGCGCGGGTGGTTGCCGGCTTGAAGAGCGTATGCAGCCCACCCTCGGTCAGGCGTCGCAGGGGATGCTCTTCGGTACCCTTGGCGATGATCATGGCCGTTCCGGCCTGGGTGGCGATCTTGCCGGCCTCGACCTTGGTGGTCATGCCGCCGCGTGAAAGATGGCTGGCCGCGCCGCCGGCCATGGCTTCGATTGCCGGGGTGATTGCTTCGACCACGGGCAGATGGCGGGCGCCGGGGTCCCTGGCGGGCGGCGCGGTATAAAGGCCGTCGACATCCGAGAGCAGGACCAGAAGGTCGGCCTCGATCATGGTGGCCACGCGGGCCGAGAGCCGGTCATTGTCGCCATAGCGGATTTCGGCGGTGGCAACGGAGTCGTTCTCATTGATGATGGGAATGGCCCCGAGACCCAAGAGTGTCTGGATGGTGGTGCGGGCGTTGAGGTAGTAGCGCCGTTCCTCGGTGATATTGGGGGTGATGAGAATTTGCCCGGTGACAATCCCGTGCTGCCCAAGTGCTTCTGCCCAGGCCTGGGACAGGGCAATTTGTCCTGCACTGGCGGCAGCCTGGCTCTGCTCGAGTGTCAGTGCGAGCGCGGAGAGGCCCAGCAGGCTGCGACCCAGTGCGATGGCGCCTGAGGAGACGATGACGATTTCCCGGCGCTCGGCCTTGAGCGTGGCGATGTCGGCGGCAAGGCCCGCCAGCCAATCGGCGCGCAACCTGCCGGCCTTGTCCACGAGCAGGGCCGAGCCAATCTTGATGGTGATGCGGCGGTAGTTGGTGAGGGGAGAGGCCATGCCCATCAAGGCGTCCATTTCTCTTCTGTCTTCCGGCGCTCGGTCTCCGCCTTTTCGGCCTTCTCGGCGTCCAGGATATGGAGGACGTCGAACAGCACCTGTTCCACGCCCTCGCCGGTGACCCCCGAAACCAGCCTCACTTCGGCCTTGCTGACCTTTTTGAGAGCCTTGACCTTGGCCTTGAGTTCTTCGGGTGTCAGCGCATCGACCTTGTTGAGCACCACGATTTCGGGCTTTTCGGCCAGCACATCGGCATAGGCAGCCAGCTCATAGCGGACCGCCTCATAGGTGTGGGCGACATCTTCGTTGGTGCCGTCGATAAGGTGGATGAGGACGCCACAGCGCTCGATATGGCCAAGAAACCGGTCGCCAATGCCAATGCCTTCGCTTGCCCCTTCGATGAGGCCAGGGATGTCGGCCAGAACAAATTCGCGTTCGGCGATGCGCACCACACCCAGGTTGGGATGCAGCGTGGTGAAAGGATAGTCGGCAATCTTTGGCTTGGCGGCCGATACCGCGGAAAGGAAGGTCGATTTGCCGGCATTGGGCTGACCGACAAGTCCGGCATCGGCGATGAGCTTGAGCCGAAGCCAGATGCCCTTTTCGATGCCTTCCTGACCTGGATTGGCGCGACGCGGCGCCTGATTGGAACTGGTCTTGAAATAGGCATTGCCGAAGCCGCCATTGCCGCCCTTCAAGAGAACCACCCGTTGGCCCACTTCGGTGAAGTCTGCGATCAGCGTTTCCTGATCCTCTTCAAAAATCTGGGTGCCCACCGGCACGCGCAGGACAACGTCCTCCCCATCGGCACCGGTGCGGTTCTTGCCCATGCCATGAACGCCGGTGCCGGCACGAAAGTGCTGTTGGTAGCGGAAATCGATCAGCGTGTTCAGACCGTCGGCACATTCGGCAATGACGTCACCGCCACGGCCACCATTGCCACCGTCGGGGCCACCGAACTCGACGAACTTTTCGCGCAGGAAGCTGACGGCGCCGGCGCCGCCGGAACCGGATTTGATATAGACCTTGGCCTGGTCAAGAAATTTCATGCCTGTCGTGCCTTCCAGCACCTATTGGGTCGCGCCTGCCGCCCGGTTGGCGGGAAACCAGCCCTGCTGGTAGCGCGCTCGTGTCAGTTTGGTGTCGATATGCTCCAGCTCAGCGCCGCGCGCAAGGCAGAGCAGGGTGGATCGGCCGGTCTCGACAAATCCAAGCCGCCGCTGGATCGCCAGCGAGGCAGTGTTGAAGTGGAAGACACCAGACACAATGGCCGGGGCATCACTTGTGTCGAAAAACCACTTCACCGCTGCCGTGGCGGCCTCGGTCATGATGCCTTTGCCCCAATAAGGCTTTCCGAGCCAATAGCCAAGTATGGCACCCCGTCCCATCGGCTGGTAGCCGATATGACCCACATATCCTTCGCCCGCAAGCTCGATGGAGAAGCTGGTCTGGTTCAATTGCTGGTCGCCCTTCTGGGTTGCCAGCCAAGTGCGGGCGTCACTCAAATGATAGGGAAAGGGCACACGCGCCAAATTGCCCGCCACCTCCATGTCGTTGAGGAAGCGCGCGATGGGTTCGGCGTCACCCATCTGCGGTGCCCGCAGGATCAGCCGGTCGGTACGAAGGGTAGGTGTCAAGCGCGCCACTCCATTACCAGGAGTGGTTTGCCGAGATGGCGCTCGACCACGCTATGGGTGTGCTCGATGGTGGTGAACCCGGTTTTCTCGAGCACGCGGATCGAGCCGGCATTGTGTGCCAGCACGCGCGCCCGAATCGGGGTCAGCCCGATGGCGGTGGCAGCGCCGAGCAGACCGGTGATCGCCTCGGGCGCATAGCCTTTGCCCCAATGGCTCTCACCCAGCCAGTAACCGAGCTCAGTGGGCCGGTCGTCGTGAAAATAGAGGCCAATCACGCCCATCAGACGGTCGCTGCCCCTCTCGGCAATAACGAACGGGTGGTGGAGGGCGCGCTGCTCCTTTCCAAGAAAGGTACGGCCGTGGCTCTCCTGGTAGGGGAAGGGCAGGTTGGCCGTCGGCTCCAATACGTTCCAGTTATTGGCCTGGGCGATGAGATCATCGAGGTCCGAAATGTGCGGCGCGCGCAGCACCAGCCGCTCGGTCTCGATGGTCTCGGGCAGCTCGTTTCTCAGGCGCATTGCTTGGACTCCATCATCTGCCAGCGCGTCCGGGTCAGCCGGGTCAGCACATGTTGCACATTGTGCTGCAGCGCGTGCGAAAATCGCATGTCGCGCCCCACCTCTTCAAAGCCCAGCTTGGCTTTGAGGCGCAGTGAGGCGCGATTGTCGTGATGGGCGCTGGCGGAAATATGGTCTGTGTTGCTGGTGGCGAAATGCCAGCCAATGACGGCGCGGGCGGCCTCAAAGGCATAGCCGCGGCCCCAATGCTGGCGAGCGATCCAGAACCCCAGTTCATTGTTCAGAGCGACACAGCCGATCAACCCGCGCCCGGGCAGATCGATAATGAACATGGATCGGTCGGGGCCGTTTGCCGGTGCCAGCCGCAGCCAGTCATTGGCCATGGCGAGAGTGAAAGGAAAGGGCAGGGGCGTCAGCCAGCGGGCGACGGCAAAGTCACTTACCCCCAAGGCAAAGCAGGGGGCATCACCGGGGCGGGCAGGGCGAAGCACAAGACGGGACGTGTGGAGTTCGGTCATCTCTGGTCGAACTCCAGATAGAGAAACACCGCTGGCTTGCCGCGGTTCGTGCCCAGGGGCTCGGGGCCTTCCTGAGTTTCGATAAATCCGGCTTTGCGCAACACGTTGCGCGAAGCGTGGTTGTCTTTGAGCGCGCGCGCGCGCAATGCTGTGGCTCCAGCCGCTCGCGCCGCCGAGACGACCATCCTGGCGGCCTCTGTGGCATAGCCCAGGCCCCAATAGGGTTCTCCCAACCAATATCCGAGTTCCGGCACCTGTCCGTCGCCGAAATGAAGGCCGACCACGCCCATGAATTCGTCATCACGGGTGATGGCGAGGCAGAATTCCTCGGCGCTGGGCACGATCTCGTTGATGAAGAATTCGGCGTCGCTCAGCCCGTAGGGAAAGGGCAGCCGTGCCATCCATTTATGCACATTGGCATTGTTGGCCAGGGCAGCAATGGCGGGAGCATGAGCCAGTGTCGGGGTTACCAGGACCAGGCGCTGGGTGCGGATGGCGGTGGGCAGGCGGTGCTTGAGGCTGGTCGCGACGCTGGTCATTTGCAAATGCTCCGGGGAAGAAAAAAGGGGAACCGGCGGACCGGTTCCCCTTCGCATTTGCTGTCTTTTGCCAAACGCAGCGCCGGGGAACAGGTCTCCGGCGGGTTTGTCAGGCCTGCCGGGTTATTCGGCGGCCTCTGCCGGGATGACAGACACGTGTACTTTGGAGTTGGCGCGGGTTCGGTACGACACGGTGCCGTCCACGAGCGCAAAAATGGTGTGATCCTTGCCCAGGCCGACGCCTGTGCCGGGAGCCCACTTGGTGCCACGCTGGCGAATGATGATGTTGCCGGCGATCACAGCTTCGCCGCCGAACTTCTTGACGCCGAGACGACGACCAGCGGTATCACGACCGTTGCGGGATGAGCCGCCTGCTTTCTTGTGTGCCATGGTTCTCGGTTCCTCTTATTCTTCGGTGGCCTTGGGAGCGGCCTTCTTGGCCGGGGCCTTCTTCGCCGGCTTTTCAGCAGCGGCGTCTTCGGTCTTGGCGGCGGCCTTCTTGGCAGCCGGCTTCTTGGCCGGGGCTTCGGCAGCAGCTTCTGCCTTGGAGGCGGCGGCCTTCTTGGCCGGGGCCTTTTCGGCGACGGCTTCGGTCTTTTCGGCCTTGGCAGCAGCCTTGACGGTCGGCTTGGCGCCGCCGGTCAGGATCTCGGTGATGCGCACGGTCGAGAGCAGCTGGCGGTGGCCATTGCGACGACGCGAATTGTGGCGGCGGCGCTTCTTGAAGATGATGACGGTCTTCTGCTTCTTGGTCTCGACCAGTTCAGCAGCAACCAGGGCGCCTTCCACCAGCGGAGCGCCGATGGTGTCGCCAACCATGAGGACCTGGTCGAAGGTGACGATGTCACCAGCCTCGGCCTCGAGCTTTTCGATCTTGATGACGTCGTTGGCAGCAACCTTGTACTGCTTCCCGCCCGTCTTGATAACGGCGAAAGTCATATGCATGCCAGCTGGTACTCCCAACCGGTCCCTATCTGTCGCGCTCTGCGGCGCCGCGGATTTCGTGCCTTTCCGCGGGCTTTTCGAATGATGAGGGCTGAAAATTCAGCCGGCAGCCTCGAGCAGCGTTTTCAAACAAAACCAGCGCACCGGACGGACCGGTGCGCAGATTGGAGCGCTTATCGGGGCAAAGTCCCCAAGAGTCAAGCTGTTTGGCGGCAAGCCATGGTCGCGATGACCTGTCATCGGTAACGGCGAACCAGCGCCGGTCAGTCCTGGCTCAGGGCATACCAGTTCCGCAGGCGGACTTCGATTCCGTCTTCGACATCCGTCTTGAGCGGGCTGAGGTCGCTGTCTCCATAGTGATAGGGATAAATAATGGCTGGCCTGAAGGTGTTGATCGCTTCGACGGCCTGCTGCGGCGTCATGGTGTAGGGCAGGTTCATGGGCAGGAATGCCACGGCAATTCCGGTCAGCCCCAGCATATCCTCCGTCGGTTCGGTGTCGCCCGCGACATAAACCTGGCTGTCGCCGAAGCTCAGGACATAGCCATTGCCCACGCCGACGGGGTGATAGCGCATGCGGTCTTCCGTGATGTTATGGGCGGCGATGGCCCGAATGGGCAGGTCGAGGATAGTACCGCTCTCGCCATTGGCCATGGCGGTGGCTTGGGCCTTGAGCGCTTCGGGCAGTTTTTCACGGACATCGCCATTGGTGATCAGGGGCGCATCGCCAGCAATGGCTTCGAGCGTCGGCAGATCGAAATGGTCGCCATGGCCATGAGTGATCAATATTGCGGATGGTGCGGGCAGGGTGGCGTAGCGCTCCGGCCCGCCGACCGGATCGACATAGATGGCCTTGCCATCGAACTCCAGCACGAGGCTGGCATGATCCACGGGGTGGATGACCAGGTCGCCGGCACTGGTGCTAACGGTGTCAGCCATGGGCATCTCCTGAGCTTTTGCGACGGTTGATCCGAAATTGACGGCTAAGCCGGCCAGGGGCAAGCCGGCCATGCCGGCGACGACGGTGCGGCGTGTAACCATAAGAGCAGTCTCCCATTCTGTCTCGATAACACTAGGACTAACGCCTCCGGGGTGGGACGGATTGGAACGCACGCGATTGTGAGATCGTCGCGGTGTGTCCCATGTGGTCCAATTGCATGCATAAGAGGTGTTGCAGGCGTGACGAGGCTATGTCATAAGCCGCCCCGTATCGACCAGCGGCGTCCTTTCCAGGGACGTTTCGATCTCGCGGAGAGATGGCAGAGCGGTTGAATGCACCGCACTCGAAATGCGGCATAGGGGCAACTCTATCGGGGGTTCGAATCCCTCTCTCTCCGCCATTACTCCCAAATGTCAGGTTATCTGGTAACCCTCTGGAGTTATTGGCTTTGTAACCGCGCGACTGGTATATAGGAGCGGTACAAATGAACCTCAGAATGGCGACGCGCTGGAAGCATCCCAGTTCGGGAAGATATTGGCTGCGCCGTCGCCCGTGTGCCTAGCGCCTTCGTTTATGTGATCTGCCGCGACCTGCAATGGAGAGAGACGGCGACGACCAAACCTTCGGTCTTTAACGCCACCAGACCGAGACTCGGATGGATGCGCTCAGAAGCCTGGTGAGCCGAACGAGGGCACAGGACCGTTCACCGCGGCAAGGCGTTCAAGGTTGACGATGGTTGAGAGCATGATCCGGTCCTGGCTCCAGTCGCCGGGTTTCTGGATCGCGACAGAGGCGAACAATGTCAGTGCCAGTGCAGGCACGGCCAGCGCCGCAAAAACCAGCCGTGGATGCCGCTCCGCACGCCCCTCGATCACCGACATCATCCGCCGCTTGAGCAGCATGGCCGAACGGCCGCCGAACAGCCGATTTTCGGGCCTGACAAGAGCCACGACCGGCATTTCGACGGAAAGAAGCCGGTGACGACGGATGCCATCATGGCAGACCCGCAAGAGACACTCGCAATAGGCCGCGACATCGTAGCCCCGCCGCGACAGCACCTGCCGGTCGCAAGAGAGCTCGCGCAGCTCCTCGACGTGACGCCGCCAGACATAGAAGGCCGGGTTCCAGAACAGGAAGGGCCGGACCAACTCCATCACCATCTCCCATTCCACGTCGCCCTGACGCAGATGCTGCAATTCATGGCCGAGCGCAATCTTCAGATCGGCTTCACGCGCCAGCATGCCGGAGGGCAGGACAACGATCCGGGTACGCAGTCCGCGGGTGGAAAACGGCACGGCGACCGTGTCGGAGACGCGCAGTTCCAGACGGCCCGAGCGGCGCCAGACATAGCTGTCGGCGATGATCCGCTGCAGTTTCACCACGCTCCAGCCGAGCCGCGCGAGGAAGATGACAGTCCCCGCCGCCAGGGCCCAGAGCACCAGCCGCCCCGTGGGCGAAAAGGCCGCTTCGGCCAGTTGGCTCCGTATGCCCAGAAGCCCTTCGAGGGCGGAGGCGTTCATCTCGAACCGGCCCTGGAGATATTGGGCAACGATGAAGTCAGTGACGTTGACGCCGTGGTGGGGGGCGACATAGCCCGCTTTGCTGACAAGGGCCAGGAGCGCAACGAACACCGGGCTCAGGATTACGGCGAGCAGGACCGCCCGTAACAGATTGAGCCGCGCCGTCACGGCATGGGCGAGACCCGCCATGTCCAGCATTCGCCGGCACAAGAACCAGAGAACGCAGACGAGAGCCAGAAGCAGGTTCACATCGACATAGGCATCCAGAAGCGCGCTAGCGTTTATCATCCCTGAGCCTCTTATCTATCAGCGCTCGAATTTCGTCGAGCGCCTCCTCGGACAGATCATTGTCATCGACGAGCCGCGCAACGAGCGTCGCGGGGGCGTTGTCGAACAGCTTTTCGGAGAGGTTCCTGAGCGATCGTGACTGATAGGTGTCCTTGCTCAGCGTGGTCGTATAGAAGAAGGACTTGCCTTGTTTCGTGCTTGTCACGAAGCCCTTTTGTTCGAGTATGCGCAGGATCGTGGCGGCCGAGGTATAGGCCAGCTTGCGCGTGGGCCCGAGCGCATCCTGCACATCGCGCACCGTGGCTTCGCCCAGTTCCCAGAGCTTCGACATGAATTCCAGTTCCACCTCGGTCAGGAATTTCGTCTTCTTCTGGCTCATTTCGGCCTCGGTCCAATACTGCACGATCTGAAAGCCTCCTTTCTACTAAGGTTTGCGTAATTCTCCAAGTGGAATGGCCCTTCGTCCTGAAACAGCGCCTAGACCTTCCAGAAGCAGAAGACGCCCCAGGCGAGCGAGAGTCCGAGCGGCCACCAGAGCGGCGACCCGATCAACCCGAGCCAGGCCATGAAGATGTAGCTGGTGCCCAGAAGCGTCATGAAGAGCCGGTCGCCGCGGGTCGTCGTCAGACCGAGCACGCCCCGGCGCTCATGCCCGCCGGGGGAGCGGATTTCGAGCACAATGAGTACGCCCATCGCGGTGAAGATGCCGATGAAAACGAGAAGCGTGGCGGGTGTCCAGGCCATCCAGAAGGAGGGCCAAAGCGGATCCGTCCAGGAAAAGCCCGTCTCGACGGGTTTGCCGACATTGCCCCAGCCGGCTTGCTGGGCGAGCGCCCCGGTCGGCAGGAGCGCAAGAAGGCCTATGAGGTAGCGCATCAGACCCTCCCCAGGGCGAAGCCCTTGGCAATGTAGTTACGGACGAACCAGATGACGATGGCGCCGGGAATGATGGTGAGCGTCCCCGCCGCCGCCAGCAGGCCAAGCTCATAACCCGCCGACGAGGCTGTGCGCGTCATGGTGGCGGCGATGGGCTTGGCGTAGACGGCCGTCAACGTCTTGGCCAGGAGCAACTCCACCCAGGAGAACATGAAGCAGAAGAAGGCTGCCACGCCGACGCCTGCCTTGATCGTGGGCAGAAACACCTGGGTAAAGAAGCGCGGAAAGGAATAGCCGTCGACAAAGGCAGTCTCATCCAATTCCTTGGGCACGCCACCCATGAAGCCTTCAAGGATCCAGACCGCCAGCGGGATGTTGAACAGGCAATGGGCCAGCGCCACTGCGATGTGGGTGTCGAACAGCCCGATCGCCGAATAGAGCTGGAAGAAGGGCAGGGCGAAGACCGCCGCCGGGGCCATGCGGTTGGTCAGCAGCCAAAAGAAGAGATGCTTGTCACCCAGGAAGCGATACCTCGAGAAGGCATAGGCCGCCGGCAGCGCCACGGCGACAGAGATCACCGTATTGATCGTGACGTAGAGGATGGAGTTGACATAGCCCCAATACCAGGTCGGATCGGTAAAGATCGTCCGGTAGCTCTCGAGCGTCCAGACCTGCGGGAACAGCGAGAAGCCGCCGAGGATTTCCTGCGTGGTCTTGAAGCTCATCGCCACCAGCCAGTAGATCGGCAGCAGCAGGAAGGCGATATAGGCGATTACGACAATGGATCTTTTTTTCATCTTCGTTCCCTATTTCACGTCGTGCCGCGTCATGAGCGTGTAGAACAACCACGAGACAAAGAGCGTGATCGCGAAGTAGATCAGGCTCATTGCGGCAGCCGGGCCGAGGTCGAACTGTCCCAGCGCGATCTTGACCAGGTCGATGGAGAGCAGCGTCGTGGAATTGCCGGGTCCGCCACCGGTGAGCACGAAGGGCTCGGTATAGATGTTGAAGCTGTCCATGAAGCGCAGGAGCACCGCGATGGTCAGCACCTGCTTCATCTTGGGCAACTGAATGAACCGGAAGACCGACCAGTTCGAGGCGCCGTCGATTTTGGCCGCCTGGTAGTAGGCGTCGGGGATCGAAACGAGGCCGGCGTAGCACAGGAGCACGACGAGCGAGGTCCAGTGCCAGACATCCATGACGATGACAGTGATCCAGGCCGCGAGCGGATCCTGCGTCATGTTGTAGGGAATGCCCAGCGTATGGTTCATCACATAGCCCAGCAGGCCGATGTCAGGCAGCGTGAAGATGTTCCACATCGCCCCCACGACATTCCACGGAATGAGCATTGGCAGGGCCATGGTGACGAGGCAGAAAGGCACCCAGAACCCCTTGCGCGGCATCGACAGGGCGATGATGACGCCCAGTAGCACCTCGATGGCGAGGATCATGGCGGTGAACAGGAACTGCCGGCCAAGGGCCGCGTGGAAGCGCTCGGACCGCAGGATCTGCTCGAACCAGCCCAGCCCGTGCCAGAAGAACTGGTTGTTGCCGAAGGTTTCCTGGACCGAATAGTTGACGACCGTCATCATCGGCACCAAAGCGTTAAAGGCGACGAGAAGCAGAACGGGGAGGACGAAGAGCCAGCCCTTCTGGTTGACCTTGCGCATCAGGCGGCCCTCTCTTTTTCGCTGGCGATCCAGCCGTCCCGGTAAAGCCGCGTCTGATCGGGTCGGAAGCTGAGATGCACCGCCTCTCCCGGTCCCGGCAATGTGCCCTCGACGATGGCGTTAATTCGCGTTTCGCCGGCCAGGGCCTCGACGACAGCATGGCGGCCGAGGTCCATGATTTTGCGCACGGTGGCCGGTACGCCGGTGGCCGCGAGCGATACAAATTCAGGGCGAACGCCAATCTGATGCAGGCCGGCTCCGGGGATGATTGCGCCTTCCAGCGCGATCCTCTGGCCAGAAAAGAAAGCGGCCCCATCCTTCACCTCGGCCGGCAGCACGTTCATGCCGGGTGAGCCGATGAAGTGGCCGACGAAGGTATGGGCGGGCCGCTCGAAAAGGTCCACCGGCGTGCCGATCTGGACCACCTCGCCGTCCTGCATCACCACGACCTGGTCGGCGAAGGTGAGCGCCTCGGTCTGGTCATGGGTGACGTAGATCATGGTCACGCCGACTTTCTGGTGCAGTTCCTTCAGCTTGGAGCGCAGCTTCCATTTCAGATGCGGGTCGATCACCGTGAGCGGCTCGTCGAACATGATGACATTGACGTCGTCGCGCACGAGCCCCCGGCCCATCGAGATTTTCTGCTTGTTGTCGGGGCTGAGATTAGCCGCGCGAACCCTCAGCATCTCGGTGACTTCGAGCATCTCGGCAATCTCGGTGACCCGGGCGGTGACCTTGGCCTCGTCCACCCCGCGATTGCGCAGCGGAAAGGCCAGATTGTCGTAGACGGTCATCGTGTCGTAGATCACCGGGAACTGGAAAACCTGGGCGATGTTGCGCCGGTCGGGTGGTAGGGCGCTGACGTCGTTCCCGTCAAACAGGATGCGTCCCTCCGATGGCTGAAGGAGACCGGATATGATGTTGAGAAGGGTGGACTTCCCGCACCCTGACGGACCAAGAAGCGCATATGCGCCACCATCCTGCCAGTCGAGATTGATCTCCTTGATGGCATAGTCCTGCGGACCCTTCGGGTCGGGCATGTAGCTATGGCGCAGCTTGTCGAGCGTGATCTTGGCCATGCGCGATCCTCAGGCAACGAGCGCGCCATCGGGCGCGAAATAGAAGCAGTGCGCGGGGTCCATGAAGAACTCGTGGTCCTCGCCGACATGGTAGCGATGCACGCCTGGCGCGAGCGACACCCAGGTCTCCGCGCCCAGGCGAAAATGCGCGGTGGATTCCGACCCCGAAAGCTCGGTGATCTGTACCGTGCCGGTCATGGGCACAAAGGCGGCCTCGCTCCGCACGGGCGAAATGTAATTGGGCCGGATCGCAACGGTATAGGTGCCGTCCCGCAGCGCGGCCGCCGGGCCGGTCAGCTGCCAGCCGACACCGTGGCCCAGTTCCACCCGGTCGCCGCTCTTGGTGACTGGCGCCGAATTGATCGGGGGATCAGAAAAGACGCGGGCGGAAACCAACGTGTTGGGCCGCCGGTAGATCTCGGCTGTGGGGCCGAATTGCGTCACCCGCCCATCCTGCATCAGGGCCGTGCGGCCACCGAGCATGAGCGCTTCGGCGGGCTCCGAGGTTGCGTAAACCACGACCGCGCCACGCCCTGCGAAAAGCTCAGGCAATTGCTCGCGCAGTTCTTCGCGCAGCTTGTAGTCAAGATTGGCGAGAGGCTCGTCGAGAAAGACGGCAGTCGACTCCTTGGCGATGGCGCGGGCAAGCGCCGTCCTTTGCTGCTGCCCGCCGGAGAGTTCATGCGGCCGCCGGTGGAGCATGGGGCGAAGCTGCAGCACGTCCGCTGCTGCCTCGACCCGCCCCTGGATTTCGGATTTGGCCATGCCGGCCACTCGCAGGGGCGAAGCGATATTGTCGAAGACGGTCATGTGCGGATAGTTCACGAAGAACTGGTGGACGAGGCTGATATTGCGCTTTTGCGGGCTCATCCCGGTCACGTCACGGCCGTCCATGAGAATCTGCCCGGTCGCTACCCGGTCGAGCCCGGCCATCAGCTTGATAAGCGAGGTCTTGCCCGCTCCGGTCTCTCCCAGGAGCACGTTGAACCGGCCCGGTTCCAGTAGCAGCGAGGTTTCCTTGATATGCGTCACCTGCTCAACGCGCTTGGTGATCGCTCTCAGTTCCAGCGCCATGTTCCCCCCAGGGTGTGCGCGATCACTTCAGCGTTCCATTGCACCGCCGGAATGATACGAGTTCTTGTTTTATGGAGGCTCCGAGCCGCAGGGCTGCTGCCGCGTCTGCTGGAAAGCGCTCCAAGATGCGTTGCCGCGATCTTGCTTCGATGCGTGGGCCGGGATGTTGCCGCGCCTCCCGGCCCGACCTGCCCGGAACCTCTCCCGGGCAGGCAGGGTTGCGACCCTCAGCTTTCGGCCCAGCGGGCCACGAGCTCTTCGTAGGCGATGGTTTCCCCCGGCGGCTTCTCGTTTTCGAGCTTGGCCTTGGGCCCATCCGCCTTGCCGAGCCATTCGGACGGGTCGACAGGGTCGTTCAGGCGCGGGCCGCAGCCACCATAGACATTGGCACTTTCGTCCGCCGCCTGCATGCGCGCCATGGTGATGTCCATTTCCTCGGCCAGGCGGTCCATGGCTTCCTGCGGCGTGAAGGCACCGGAATTCACGTCACCGATCTGCTGCCACCAGATCTGGGCGAGCTTGGGATAGTCGGGAACGTTGATGCCCGTCGGCGACCAGCGCACGCGGTCGGGCGAGCGATAGAACTCGACCAGACCACCCAGCTTGGGCGCCCGTTCAGTGAAGCTCTCATGCCGCACGGTGGAGTCGCGGATGAAGGTGAGGCCCACGTGGGATTTCTTCACGTCGACGGTCTTGGAGACGACGAACTGGGCATAGAGCCAGGCCGCCTTGGCACGGTCTTCAGGCGTGGACTTGAGGAAGGTCCAGGAACCAACGTCCTGGTAGCCGACCTTCTGGCCTTCTTCCCAGTAGGGGCCGTGCGGCGAGGGCGCCATGCGCCAGAGCGGCATGCCATCAGCATCCACAGTGTTGTTGCCTTCCGACAACGGCTTGACCATGTCGGCGGTAAAGGCGGTGTACCAGAAGATCTGCTGGGCGACATTGCCCTGCGATAGTGCCGGCAGCGACTGGTAGAAGTCGTAGGACGCCGCACCGGGCGGGGCATATTCGCGCAGCCACTCGTCCCACTTGGCGATCGCATAGACCGCCGCCGGGCCATTGGCCTCGCCGCCGCGGCTGACGCTGGCGCCGACAGGGTTGCACGAACCGGCCTCCATACGGATGCCCCATTCATCGATCGGCACGCCGTTCGGTTCGCCCTTGGTGCCGGCGCCGGCCATCGACAGCCAGGCGTCGGTCATGCGCCAGCCCAGGTCGGGCGCACGCTTGCCGTAGTCCATGTGGCCGTAGATCGGCACGCCATCGATCTCCTTCACATCGTTGGTGAAGAATTCGGCAATGTCTTCATAGGCCGACCAGTTGACCGGAACGCCCAGATCGTAGCCGTATTTGGCCTTGAAGGCGTCCTTCAGGTCCTGACGGTCGAACCAGTCCTTGCGGAACCAATAGAGGTTGGCGAACTGCTGGTCAGGAAGCTGGTAGAGCTTGCCGTCGGGCCCGGTGGTGAACTGGCGCCCCATGAAGTCCTCGAGGTCGAGGTCCGGGTTGGTCACATCAGACCAGCCCCCCTCCATCATGTCGCTGAGCGGATAGGCCAGCTGCAGCCGCGAATGGGTGCCGATGAGGTCGCTGTCGTTGACGTAGCCGTCATAGAGGTTGCGCTGCGTCTGCATCTGCGTCTGCACCGCCTGCACCACTTCACCCTCACCGAGGATCTGGTGGTTCACCTTGATCCCTGTGATTTCTTCGAAGGCCTGGGTCAGTACCTTGGATTCATAGGAGTGCGTCGGAATGCCTTCCGACAGCACGTTGATTTCCATGCCGGCATAGGGTTGGGCTGCATTGATGAACCATTCCATCTCCGCCATCTGCTCTTCTTTTGAAAGCACCGATGGCTGAAATTCCTGGTCGATCCACTTCTGCGCAGCCGCAGCATCGGCCAAAGCCGGGCCGGCTCCCGCAATGACAGCGCTCGCTGCCACTGCGGAGAGAATGTACTTCCGCATCCTGTCTCCTCCCTGAGATATGTGAGCCAGCTCCCACTGGCTGACGCGATAATCAGCCCGCCCATCATCATTTGTCAAACTAAAACTTTAGTAGACAAGTGTGTCGGCCAATTCCCATCTTAAGCTATTGAAAAAACGTGCTAGTTTCCAGCGCCTGACATGCCACACTGCGGGGCGTGGCCGCGCCATTGGGAACACTTGCGGGCGCCGTTGGCCGGTCCGGCCCGGCTCAGTCCGTGGATCGAAACCGACCGGCAGCATGAAGGGCGCGCATATGAGTATTGCAGCCTTTTTCAACTCAAGGAGCGTGAGCCGACCGCTATGGGGGTTGCGTATCGGAGGGGGAGCAATGCCCCCGTTAGCGAAAGACCGGCCGACCGCGGCCCCATTCCGGTTATGCAACTCTTCACGGGCTGCTTCCAGTGGTGGACATGGCTGATCAAATTCGCAAACGACCAGTTTGGGTCGACAAGATCGTCTAGATCGATCCCTGGATATAGGTCGCCTTGAGATAGAACTCCTTGGGGCCCTGAATATGCTTGCGGATGATCCCGGCCAATTCCTCCGGGGCGCCGCGGGCAATGGCGTCGATCATGTCGAAATGCTCGCCAATGGCGATCTCGCGCAATTCCTCACTGGGAAAGGCGCGGGTGCGGATCGGGTGAGTTGCGAATGTGTAGTGCAGGATGGCATCGGCCAATTGCTGGTTGCCGGCAGCCCGGTACAGCACTTCATGAAAAACGTTGTTGAGTGAAAAGACCTCGCCATAGCGCTGACTGCGCGAGGCTTCGCGGTGGCGCGTGGCGATATCGGTCAGTTGCGAGACCAGTTCCGGCCCTGCCGGGCGGTCGAAATGGGTGGCGGCGCGCGTCTCGAGGCATTCGCGGATTTCGTAGAGTTCCTCGACTTCGGCGATGGAGTAATCCCGGACCTGCACGCCCTTGTTGGGTTGGCGGATCACCAGCCCGACTCGTTCCAACTCGTCAAAGGCGCGGCGCACGGCGTGCCGCGTTGCACCGGTACGCTCGATGATCTCGTCTTCCACCAGACGTTCGCGGGGGCGGAGCTGGCCCGCAATGATCTGGCGCTGCAGGTCGCGATAAACGGCGTCCCAGTTTTTCGTCTGATCCGACAAAGGCTTGGCAGTTCGCATCCGCCCCACGACTCCTAATCGATCTTTTGCGGCATCCTACCCAGTTTCCCACAACCACACAATCATCGTTGACATTATCGATAATGATACCGATGATCATGACGATCAGGGAGGATCGCGGTGTATCGCATCGGTAGTGGCGCCGGCTTTTCAGGGGATCGTGTGGATGCCCCCCAATCCGTGGTGGCAAGCATCGCCGCTGCCGGCCAGGGCGGCGCGATCATTTTCGAAACGCTGGGGGAACGAACGCTGGCCCTGGGGCAGATCGCCCGCAAGCATCATCCCGAACGCGGCTACGAGCCGCTACTTGAAGATCTGCTCGAGCCCATCCTGGCCCAGTGCGTAACCCATGGCATCGTCATCGTGGGCAATTTCGGCCAGGCCAACCCGCCGGCGGCCGCCGCCGTCATCCAGGCGATGGCGGCGCGGCTCGGGCTTGGATCCTTGCGCATTGCGGTGGTGGAGGGCGATGACCTCACCGGCCGCATCGACCTCGATCAGACCGAGCGATGGGATGGGGACGGGCGCTTACCCGAGATCGAGGGGGACGTGATTGCCGTTAATGCCTATCTGGGGGCTGCACCGATCGCCGAGGCAATCCGGGCGGGTGCGCAAGTCGTTGTCACTGGAAGGGTGGCCGATCCGGCCCTAGTGTTGGGACCCTTGGTGGCCCATTTCGACTGGTCGTGGGACGACCTCGATCGCATCGCGGCCGGCACCCTTGCCGGGCATTTGCTCGAATGCGGCTCGCAGGTGTCAGGTGGGTTCTTTGCCGATCCAGGGTTCAAGGACGTCCCGGGTACGGCAGATATCGGCTTTCCCATTGCCGAAGTCGAGGCCGATGGCAGCTTCGTCATCACCAAGGCGGAGGGCACTGGAGGCGTTGTCGACCTGCGCACCGTCAAGGAGCAGCTGCTCTACGAAATCCACGATCCGGCAGCCTATCTGACGCCCGATGTGACGCTGGATGTCACCGGGGTCGAACTTGCCAAGGACGGTCCCAACAGGGTGCGTGTCACGGGGGCGCGTGGCCACGCCGCGCCGCCGCGCCTCAAGGCGACAGTGAGCCTTTATGGTGACTGGCTGGGCGAGGCCGAAATTTCCTATGCCGGACCCAATGCGTTGGCGCGGGCGCGGCTCGCAATCACCACGATCAATGAGCGCATCCGTATGCGTCAACTCGGTGTCCGCCATCGCGCTGATGTCATCGGGGCCGTCAGCACCTTCGATTCCGACGAGGGCGATCTTCTGGTCGACTATGAGGATGAGGCGCCCGGCGACTATCGCGTGCGCTTTGCCTTCGGCGGCAATTCCCAGCGTGCCGTCGAACAGGCCGTGCAGGAGGTCAATGCGCTCTATTGCTGCGGCCCGGCCGGGGGCGGGGGCGTGCGCCAGAGCGTGCGGCCGCGCGTCCGCACCATTTCACACATGGTGCCGCGGGACCTGGTCGAGGCCCGCTACCGGTTCGCGGAGCATCATCCATGAGCGGTCACTTCGCCACCACGGCCCTGCATCGGATCGCCCACGGGCGCTCGGGTGACAAGGGCAACAGGCTCAACGTCAATGTCATCGCCTACGAGGCGCGTCACTGGCCGGTCTTGCTGTCCGAAGTCACCGTTGAGCGCGTGGCGGCGCTGTTCGCCCATCGCGGCGTGACGCAGGTGACGCGCTACGAACTGCCGCGGCTGGGCGCCCTCAATTTCGTCATCGAGGACGCACTTGAAGGTGGGGTCAATTCCAGCCTCGGGCTGGATACCCACGGCAAATGCCTGAGCTATCTGGTGCTCGGAATGGAGATCCGCGTGCCTGTCGAACCGGGAGAGGGCCCAAGGCCGTCGCCCCAACTGCAAACCGCCCCCTAGCGGGCGAAAGGGAGGAAAGAGCATGAAACTCACATCAACACTGCGTGGTGGCCTTTTAGCCGGCGCGTCACTCGCCATCCTGGCCGTCCCGGCGCTGGCCCAGGATTTTCCGCAAGGCGGCACGCTGCGCATCGGCATTTCGCAGATGGCACCGTCGCCTGACCCGGTGGTGACGACATTCGGCGTCAACTGGGCCACGGCTGGCGTCGTCTGCGAAGGCCTGTTCGCACTCGACGAGAGCTGGACGCCCCAGCCCATGCTGGCCGACAGCTTCTCCTATGGCGAAGACGGCAAGACCCTGACCGTCACTCTGCGCGACGGGCTGAACTTCCATTCGGGCGCCGCCCTGACCTCAGCCGATGTTGTCGCCTCGCTCAACCGCTTCCGGGAATCGGCCGGTATCGGCGCTGCTTTCAAGGGCGCGGTGTCTTCCATCAGCGCGCCGGACGACAAGACGGTGGTGTTCGAGATGGCTTCACCATCCCCGATCGTGCCGGGCCTGTTGGCCGGTACCCAGGCCGTCATCATGTCGAGCGCCTCGCTTGAAGGGGCTTCGCCCACCGAGGCCACCCGCGGGCTCGACTGCACTGGCCCCTACACGCTCGCCGAATATCAGCCGGACCAGGGCGTCACCATGACCCGCTGGGACGATTATGCCGCCCGCAGCGAGCCGACATCGGGCGCCTCGGGCAAAAAACAAGCCTATGCCGACCAGATCAGCTTCCGCCTGATGCCGGAGGCCTCGGTGCGGCGCGACTCGCTGATCACCGGGGAAATCGACATCGCCAACGAGTTGCCGAGCGACTTCTACGATGCGCTGCAGAACGACCCCAACACCGAAGCAGTGGTAGTGCCCAACAACCAATCGCTGACCGTGGTGTTCAACACCAGGGAAGGCGTCGCGGCCGATGTCAATCTGCGTCGCGCCATCTACCATGCGCTCGAGATGGAGCCGATCATGCTCGCCTCGGTGGGCAATCCCGAGTTCTACACGCTCGACCCCAGCTGGATCCCAGACCCGAACTCGTTCTGGTACACCACGGCCGGTGTTCCCGAGGGCTTCGGGACACCCGATCCGGACAAGGTGACGGAATATCTGGCGGCGTCAAACTATGACGGCGAGCCGATCCGCTGGTTGGTGGCCTCCGAGCAGTACCAGAAGCATTTCCTGACCGCGATCACTGCGTCCCAGCAGCTCGAAGAATACGGGATCAATGTCGAGATCGTGGAGTCGCCGATGGCCAACTATATCCAGGCCCGCGCCGACGCTGCCCAGATGGATGCTTTTTCGAGCTTCCTGCCGACCTATGTGGACCCGACCTCGATCGCCTATCTCAACGCCAGCTATCCCGGCTTCTGGGAAGACCCGGAAAAGATGGCCCTGATGCAGGAAATCGCCACGACCATCGACCCGGAAGCGCGCAAGGCGATCTTCGAGAAGATCCATGCTCTGGCCTATGACCAGTTCCCGTTCATCAAATACGGCACGGAGTCCAACATGTATGGCATCCGCCAGGGCGTCGGCAATCCGGCCCGTATCCCCTCGCGTTCGGGCGACTACTATAACGTCGCGCCGCCGGCGAACTGATCATGAGCATGACGCAGGCGACATCTCCCGACCGCCTGGCCGGTGGTGACGAAGAAAGCTTCGTCACCACCAACAAGCCGGTCTGGCAGCGGCTGGTGGCCAATCCAACGGCCATGACCTCGATCATCCTGCTGGTGGTCCTGGCGCTGAGCGCGGTGCTGGCGCCGCTCCTGGCACCGGGCAACCCGCTCAAGGTCAGCCCTGCCGACCGGTTCATTCCGCCTGGTGCCGAGCACTACTTCGGCACTGACAATCTTGGGCGCGACATGTTCAACATGGTGCTGCATGGGGGACGGACATCGCTGTTTGTCGGCCTCGTGGTCACTGCCATCTCAATGTCCGTCGCTGTCGTCCTAGGCGCCATTTCCGGCTTCTACCGGCAGGTCGACATGGTGCTGATGCGCATCGTGGACGGCCTGATGGCGTTTCCTGGCATTGTGCTGGCCACCGCCGCTGCTGCCATCATGGGGCCGTCCATGTCCACCGTCATCACCTCACTCTCCATTGTCCTGGTTGCGCCTTCGCTGCGGGTGGTGCGCGGGCAAGTCCTGGTGGTGCGCGAATTGCAGATGATCGAAGCGGCCCGTTCCGTCGGCGTACCGACGCTGCGTCTGTTCACGCGATATATCCTGCCGGCAGTCAGCTCCCCAATCCTGGTGCAGGCATCCTTCATCTTCTCGGCTGCCGTGCTGGGCGAAGCCGGTCTGAGCTTTATTGGCGTCGGCATCGGCCCGAAGGAGCTGAGCTGGGGCAATGCCCTCACTGAGGCACGCAATTACATCGCCCAGGCGCCCTGGATCGTGCTGTTCCCGGGCCTGGCGCTGATGCTCACCATTCTTGCGCTCAATCTTCTGGGCGACAGTCTGCGCGATATTCTCGACCCGCGCCTGGCACGGAGGCGCTGACATGCTGCGCTATCTCGGAAAACGCTTCCTCCTCATCCTCCCCACGATCTTCGTGCCGCTGATCCTGGTCTTCCTGCTGCTGCGCCTGTCGCCGGGTGACCCCGCCGGCATGATGCTGGGCGACCAGGCCACTGCCGAGCAGATCGCCGCCCTGCGCAACCAGCTCGGCCTCGACCAGCCGATCTGGGTGCAGTTCCTGTTCTGGATCAGGGGCATTGTGACGCTGGACCTGGGCAATTCGATCTTCTTCCGCGAACCGGTGATGCAGATCATCCCGCGCTATGCCGGGGTGACCATTCTCCTGGCGGTGGTGGCGCTCGCGCTGGCGGTGCTGATCGGCGTGACCCTGGGTCTGATTTCGGCGATGAACCGGAACAAGCCCATCGACCGGGGCGTGGTGACGGCAGCCGTATTGGGGATTTCGCTGCCCGAATTCTGGTTTGCGCTGCTGCTGATCTTCGTCTTTGCAGTGACGCTGCGCTGGTTTCCTGTGGCGGGCTACAATCCGCCGACTGCCGGTCTCATTGCCTTTGGTGCCACGATCTTCCTGCCGGCCCTGGCGCTGGGCGTGCGCCAATCGGCTCTGATGACCCGCATGATGCGCTCGTCCATGCTCGATGTGCTCAACGAGCCCTATATCACCACCGCACGGGCCCAGGGCCTGCCCGAAAGCACGGTGATCGGCCGCTATGCCATGCGCACGGCCGCCATGCCGGTGATCACCGTCGCCGGTCTTTCGGCGGGCTATCTGCTGGGTGGCGCGGTGACCATCGAGATCATCTTCGCGCTGCCGGGCCTGGGGCGCATGCTGGTCGAGGCCGTGGGCCGGCGCGACTATCCGCTGGTCGAGGGCGGCGTCCTTGCCATTTCGCTGGTGCTGGCCGTGCTCAACCTGGTCATCGACCTGATCTACGCAATTCTTGACCCCCGGATCCGCTACCAATGACCGCGCATATCACACCGCTGCCGGCCGAGACTGTATCGCCAGGAGCCGCCCGCAAGACCGTACTCGAAGTCGAGAACCTCAGTCTTGCCTTCCGCAACGCCGACGGGCTCCTTCCCATCGTCACCGATGTCTCCTTTGCCATTGCCGAGGGCGAGGCCGTGGCGCTGGTGGGAGAAAGCGGGTGCGGCAAGTCGATCACGGCTTCGGCCATCATGGGCATCGCCCCCGACAACGCCGAGATTGCTGGCAATATCACGCTGAACGGGACGGTAATTTCCGCGCTCCCTCCCAAGGACCGGCGCAGGCTTTGCGGCAGGCATATGGGTTTCATCTTCCAGGAGCCGATGACGGCGCTGCATCCCACGCTCAGCATCGGGCGGCAGATGACCGATACGCTCCGGCACAATCTGGGGCTCAGTCACAAGGACGCCACTGACAGGGCGGCCGAACTGCTTGATCGTGTCGGCATTCCCAGGGCCCGCGACATTCTCCGGGGCTATGTACACGAGCTCTCTGGCGGCATGCGGCAGCGGGTGATGATCGCGCTCGCCATTTCCTGCGGGCCCTCGCTGATCATTGCCGACGAGCCGACCACGGCGCTCGATGTGACCATCCAGGCGCAGGTGCTCGATCTGCTCGAGGACATGCGGCGTGAGCTCAACCTGGCCATGCTGTTCATTACTCACGATCTCGAAGTGGTGGGCGACTTCTGCGAGAAAGCCGTGGTGATGTATGCGGGCGATGTGGTCGAGCGCGGGTTTAGCGCCGATATAGTGCGCAGCCCGGCCCATCCCTATGCGCGCGGCCTTATCGATGCGGTCCCGGCGCATGACGACGGGCGGACCCGCCTCACCCCGATCCTGGGCACCGTACCCCCGGTCGGCCAATGGCCCGAAGGTTGCCGGTTCGCGCCGCGCTGTGGCCGCGCCGACGCCCAGTGCAGGACCCGACCATCGCTGGAGCGGCACGGGGTGACCGACGCCCGCTGCTGGCATCCGCTGGAGGACCGGCCATGACCGAGCAGAGCATTTTGAGCGTCACCGGCCTCAGCAAGTCCTTCCGGGCCGTCAAGGCGGTGCGCGATGTCAGCTTCTCGATCCCACGCGGCAAGACCTTCGGCCTGGTCGGTGAGTCGGGTTCGGGCAAGTCGACGACCGCGCGGCTGGTCCTGCGCCTCGTCGAGCCGACAACCGGGTCCATCAGCTTCCGGGGCAGGGACCTGGCCGAGCTTGCCCCCAGGGCGCTGCGCGCTGAGCGCCGGCATATGCAAATGATCTTTCAGGATCCGTTCGGTTCTCTCAACCCCCGCATGAGCGTGCGCGAAACGCTGGTCGAACCCCAACTGGTGCATGATATCGGCACGCCCAGCGATCGATTGCGTACAGCCGAGCGCCTGCTGGCCGAAGTCAGCCTGCCACGGGCGGCGCTGGACCGGTTTCCGCATGAGTTTTCCGGCGGACAGCGGCAGCGCATCGCCATTGCGCGGGCATTGGCAACCAATCCCGAATTGATCGTGGCTGACGAGCCGGTGAGCGCGCTGGACGTTTCAGTACAGGCACAGGTGCTCAACCTCATGCGCGACCTGCAGGACCGGCATGGCACCACCATGCTGTTCATCTCGCATGACCTGCGGGTGGTCCAGTTCATGTGCGACGAGATCGGCGTCATGTATCTCGGCGAAATCGTGGAGCAGGGGCCGCGCGACCGCATCTATGGCGCGCCGGCCCATCCCTATACGCAAGCGCTCCTTGCTTCAGCCCCCGGCAAGGGAAGCGGCCAAAGGGCACGGCTCAAGGGTGAAATTCCCAGCGCCCATGCCGTGCCCAGCGGCTGCGCGTTCCGGACACGGTGCCCGCATGCCTTTGACCGTTGCGTCAACGAAAAGCCGGCAATGCGCGACATTGGCGGCGGCCAGAAGGCAGCCTGCCACCTGTTGGACAAGGCCGAAGCGGCATGACCGACGCCACTCCTATTGAAATCCGTAGCCGTGACGCGACCTATCGTGGCCTGAGGGACGTCAGGGGCGATCGCTTCCTGGGCATTCGTTATGCCGATGCCCCGATCGGGCAAAGGCGGTTCAAGCCGCCCGAGCCGCTTGAACCCCAAGGTCTGGTCGACGCAACGCGCTACGGGTTCGCGCCCCCACAAGCACGGCGCCCGATGCCAGCCTGGGCACCGAAAGGGGATGGGTTCGAGACCGGCGAGGACTGCCTCAACCTCAATCTCTACACGCCGACCGCCGACAATGGCCGCCGGCCCGTGATCGTCCATGCCTTCGGGGGTGGTTTCCAGGGCGGGGCCGCCCAAGGTGGCTGGCTGGACGAGGTGGGCTTTACCCAGCGTGGTGACGTCGTGCTGGTCCGGCCCAATATGCGGGTCGGGGCGCTGGGCTTCCTGCATCTGGCCGACGCCTTCGGGCCCGACTATGGTGCCGTCAATCGCGGCATGCTCGATTTCGTCGCCGCGCTCCGCTGGGTGCATGAGAATGTCGCGGCTTTCGGCGGCGACCCTGACAATGTGACCCTGGTCGGCATGTCCTCGGGTGCCTTCACCATCTCCGCCTTGTTCGGAGTGGGGGGGCTGGCCCATCTCTATCGCCGGGTGTGGGTGATGAGTGGACCGTCCAGCCGGATCATCGACAGTGCCACGGCCTCCGCTTTGGCCGCTGATTTTCTGGGCAAGACGGGTATCAGTCCGGGCGACGTTGCGGCCTTGGAAGCACTGCCGGTTGAGACCATCCTTTCCGTACAGGAGCAGGTGCTGGCGACCCATCTGGGCGAGCGCAACGCACCGGGTGGCCGCACCTTCGGCATCGTTCTGGATGGGGCAAGCCTTCCACGCCATCCACTGGATGGACTCGCATCGGGCCGCTTCAAACAGCACCGGATCGTCACCGGCTGGACGCGCGACGAAGCGCGCATGTGGTACGCGTTCGGACTGATGCCGGAGGTGCCGGATCGTCAAGCCCTTCTTGCCTCGATTGCCCGTTTCCACCCTGATGATGCCCAGGCCCGATTGACGGCACTGGAAGCAGAACGGCCTGGGCTGAGCTTCACCGAATATGAGGAAGTATTCCTGTCTCGCGCGATCTACCGCGATCCCGCGCTCAGGACCCAATCGGTCCATGCGGCCGCGGGCGGCACAGGCTATGCCTATGAATTCTGCTGGGTGCCTGACTTCGAGAACGGGCGGTTGGGCGCCGCGCATGGCTTTGACGAACCGTTTGCCTTTGGTCAGCTCGGTTGCATTCCTCTCGCTAGCGGGAATGCATCGGCCTCGGCCCTGGCGACCGAGTTGTCTCGATCGCTGTTGCGGTTTGCGCGCTCCGGTGACCCAGGATGGGAGGCCGCCTCGTCTGAACAGCACATCCATAGGTTCCTCTAGCCACCCAACAGGTCTTCCTTGGCAGGAGTGCGCCCTTCCTGTCGTCGACCCCGTTGCCTGGCTGGGTACCATCGTGATTGTTGCACCCAAGACGATGATGTGGACACAGGGCAGGGGCGATGTGGTCAGGGCCTCGGCGATCCAATGTTCAGGACAGTCCGCCAAGTCGTGCGGCCTCACGCGCCAGCAGTCCATCCGGCTGCGCAAGCTGTTCGAGAATGGAAAAGTGATTGCTCCCCTCTATGGGCACGAGGAGTCCGTTCAACCCCCCTGCCTGCCAGGCAGCCAGATAGTCTCGTGACTGGCGCTGCAGTTCGGGCAGTTCCGCTGTGCCATAGGCGACAACAAGGTTGCCTGCCCGGCTCGGCAGGTTCTGCATCGGGCTGAGGCGTTGGACGTCCTCCCGGATAAGGCCCAACTTGTCGTTGAGAGAACCCAACAGGATCGGTTCGAGATCAAATACGCCGGAAATGGTCAGGCCGGCATCGACCTCGGCCATGTCCATCGCGCTGGCCGCTAGGTGCCCACCCGCGGACCATCCGGAGATCACCAGTCGGTCCTTGCCGGTGCCGAGGTTTGAAGAACTCTGACGGATAAAGGATATCGCAGCCCGGACTTCTGCAACAATTTCTGCCAGGGACGCGTCAGGCGCCAGCGTGTAGCCGACCAAAGCGACATCCAGACCGGCGGTGATCGGCCCCTGGGCCATGCAGCCGAATATTTCCTTGGAATTGCGCTGCCAGTAACCGCCGTGAACAAACACCAGCATGGGTGCATCAGCATGGCCGCAGCGGTAGATGTCGATGCGGTTGCGCTCCCTTGGTCCATAGCGCAGGTCCAGCAGATGACCGGGTTCTGCCCGAAGCGCCGCAGTCCTTGTATACCAGCCTGCAAGGTATTGTCCGCTCTCGGCTACAGCGCCGCTATTGTCATAGGCGCGGTCCAGGGCAGCTCGGTCCATGCCGCGCCAGACTGGAGGGTCATTCTTCTCCTCCACTACGAAGCTCACGCGGCGACCTTCCCGTGATGGCTGTGCAACTTGCCGGACAATGACCGTCGGAGCTCGTTGAAGTCCTGGCTGGATACGTCGCGCGGTCTGGGCAGGTTCACGGTGATGTCGCTATCGATACGCCCCGGCCCGGCACTCATGACGATGACCCGGTTAGACAGGACGACCGCTTCTTCAATGGAGTGGGTGACAAAGAGCACGGTCAGCTTGGTGCGATCCCACAATTCCAGCAGCTCGTCTTGCAACCGCTCTCGCGTCATCGCATCCAGGGCACCGAACGGTTCGTCCATCAGCACCATTTCGGCCTCATTGGCGAGAACCCGCGCAATGGCCACCCGCTGCTTCATGCCCCCGGAGAGCTGGTGTGGATAGACGTCGGCGAATTTGCCGAGGCCGACCAGATCAATGAAGTGGTCTGCTGTGTCCTTGACCTCACGGCTGGGACGCCGGCGCGAAGCCGGGCCAAAACCGATATTGTCGCGGACCGTCAGCCACGGAAAGAGGCCGTAATCCTGAAAGACCATGCCTCGGGTCGGGTCTGGCCCTTCGATCGGCCGGTTCCACATCAGCACCTCACCGCTGCTTGCGGTTTCAAACCCGGCAACGATGCGCAGCAGGGTCGACTTGCCACAGCCCGAGGCGCCGAGCAGGCAGACAAACTCGCCTCGCTTCACGTCGAGATTGGCATCGCGCAGGGCCTCGATCTTGCGGCCCTTTACGTCGAAGGTTTTGCCGACATGGCGCAGGGACAGAATGGTGGGCGTGTCAGACATGGTTGGGGCTCCAGGACAAGAGCTTGCGGCCGATCATCAGGATGATGCGATCGGAGATGAAACCGGCGACGCCAATGGCGATCATGCCGCAGATGACGATTTCGGTGCGAGAGAGTTGCCGCGCCTCCATGATGATGGCGCCAAGGCCGGTGGGAACCCCGGTCATTTCGCCGATCACGATGATCATCCAGGCAAAGCCCAGCCCGAGGCGGAGACCAGTGAAGATAGCAGGCAGGGATGCGGGCAGGACAACCTTGGCAAATTGCGCCGAGGGTGTGCATCCCAACATGCTGGCCGCTTCGAACAGGCGCGGCTCGACAGAGCGCACGCCGAAAACGGTGTTGATCAGGATCGGGTAGAACGCGCCCAGGAAGACCAGGAAGATTGCGGAGGTGGGACCAATACCAAAGATGATCATGGCGAGCGGCAGCCACGCCGTCACAGGTATGGGCCGCAAGATCTGCAGCATCGGGTCGAGCATCTGGCGCACGACCTCGATACGCCCGATCAGCAAGCCAAGGGGCAGCGCTGCGAGGACTGCCAGAAAGAAGCCGCCATAGACGCGGGAGACCGAGGCGATGACGTGGGTCAGCAGTGTCCCACTGAAGAAGTCGTTTCGTATGCCGCCAAAGGCGAGGTCGTAAAAAGCGAGCCCCACCTGTGCGGGCGGTGGGATCAGGCTATAGGCTTTTCCGGCTGTCGCCAGATGCCACAAGATGAGCACCAGCAGGGGTAGCAAGAGCGCCAAGGCAGGTTGTTTGAGCCGCGCAGCCTCGAAGGCAATCTGCCTTCGAGGAGCGGTTGCGGCTGGCGGTGTCTGGTTCCGGTCGGCCGCGACACTCATGGCTAGGCCCCTTGTGCCAGTGCGTTGACAAAGCTGGTGTCAAACAATTGGTCGAAATCGGGAAGGGCCTGGATCTGATTGAGTTCCAGCATGTGCTGGGCGTAGGTCTTGGATTGGGTCAATTCTGTCTCCCCGAAATTCCAGGTCAGTTCCACATTCGGAGCCGAAAGCTCGATGGCAGCGCGGTCCTGACCCAATTTCATCACCGCCATGTCGACCATGGCTTCCGGATTGGCCATGGCGTATTCCGACGCCTGCCGGTGGATGTCGAGGATGACTGTGACCAGTTCGGGCCGGTCCGCCAACGTGTCACGATGGGCGCCGAAGATCATGTTGAGCGCCCCCATCTCGGTCCCATAGGGGTACTCCACAATCTTGCCGACACCCGTGGCCAGGCTGACACCCGGCGCGGGCTCTGCGCCGACATAGGCATCAATATCGCCACGGGCGAGCGCGAGGTGCATTTCGCTGAACGAGATGCGAACCGGGGTAATATCGGCAATCGACATGCCTTCCATGCGCAACCGTTCCAGGATGAACACTTCCTGGGTAGAGCCGGGCCAGATGGCGACACGTTTGCCCTTGAGGTCGCTGATCGCGCCGATGTCGCTGTCCTTCCCTGCGACGACGCCCATACCCTTGTTGCAGGCACCGGCAATCACGACGATGGGTTCACCGGCTGCCGCGCCCAGCGTGGCCGCAGCGATGCCGAACATGCCGAAGTCGACAGATTTGGTCACGACGGCGTTCTTGCCCTCGGTCGGGCTTTCAAATGGAATGACTTCGACCTTGTAGCCGGCAGGGGTGAACTGCTCGTAGAAATGCGGCGCGATCGAATGGATGAGTTTGAGGGCGCCCATGCGGATCGTGGTGTCGGACTGGGCCCGCACAAATGGCATGGGCAAAATAGCCGTCGCTGCGGCGGTAGCGGCGGATGTGGCGAGGAATCTGCGTCTATTCATCATGGCCTGATCTCCTGTGCGGCTATGCTGTGATGGGTGCTGGGGCGGGTTTGGATGCGGCAAGATAGTTTCGCCAGCCGCCGAAATGCGTGATGTCGGGAGCTTGGTCGAGCGCGTATTGCTCGCAGATGAAGCCCTTGACGATGGTGCCGTCCTCCACGGCGATTGAACCGATCCCGAGCGGGGCGGGGATAGCAGCAACAAAACTGCCAAAAGCCTGAACCGGGACATCCCACAACTCGATTTCAATCATGCCCGGTCCCTCGTCGCGGGCGAGGCCGGGTTTTGGTGGCGCGGAATTGGGCAGGGCATAGAGGCTGTACCCGGCCGCTGTGCGGGTCTGGGCAACGAAACGTGCCGCACGCTCGGTCAATTGGTGATTGAGGGGCTGCCCGCGCAAATGCGCTCCGACGACGGCAAGCCGTACGGTATGGGTCGGTTCGATTTCGGCAACGCGAGTGGTTGCGGACAAGGAGACCGTGCTCGCTCCCAGCGTGGCGTTGGCGTTGGCGATGGTGCGATGGAGGCGATCGCCAATCTCCATCAGCATGCTTTCGCTGAGACGCGGCGCAATCAGGGTGACCCCCAGCGGCAGGCCTTGCTCGCTCTGACCCGCCGGGACAGCCACGGCAGCCATGTCGAGCAGATTGACGAAATTGGTGAACAGGCCGAGGCGGGAGTTGGCGCCTATCGGGTCGGCGAGCATTTCCTGTGTTGTGGGGTGTTCTGGCGCGGTTGGCACCAGCATCATGTCGAACTGGTTCAGGATTTCGGCCGTGCTGCGTGCCAGGGCCGCGAGCCGGTATTGGCCTTCAAAAGCATCAACGGCGGCAAACTGGTGCGCGGAAAGGATGATGTCGCGCACGACCGGATGAATGGCTTCAGATTGGGTGGTCGCAAAATCCCGTATCGCGGCCAGTCTTTCGGCAACCCACGGCCCCGCATAGAGTAGTTCGGCGACCTCTTCGAAGGGCGCGTAATCAAAGGCCACGGCGGTCCCGCCAAGCTGCTCAAGTGCCTTGATGGCATTCTGGTAGCTTTGGACAACTGACGGTGTGCACCGATCCAGTGTGTGGGCGTCGAGAATCCCGAATGTGAAGTCGCGTCGCAGGGTACCCAGGGAAGTCCAGCTGCCTTCGCGCGAATAGGGGTCTTCCGGGTCAAAGCCCGCTGCAGCACTCAGAACCGCGAGTCCGTCCGCCATTGTGTTGGACAGGATAGAGACGCAATCAAGGGAGCGGCAGGCCGGTACGACGCCCTGCGTGCTGAGCAGGCCTCGGCTGGGCTTGATGCCCACGATATTGTTGAAGCCGGCCGGAATGCGACCGGAGCCGGCGGTGTCTGTTCCCAGGGCGAACGGAACTTGTCCCTTGGCTACCGCAATCGCAGAACCGGAGCTTGATCCGCCCGACACATAGGCGTCGTCGAAGGCGCAGGCCGGCATGCCATAAGGGGAACGAGTGCCGTTAAGACCGGTGGCGAACTGGTCGAGATTGGTCTTGCCCACCGGTATGGCGCCTGCTGCGATGAGCCGCCTCACGACAAAGGCGGACTCCTCGGGACGATACGCAAATTCATTGCATGCTGCCGTCGTCTCAAGGCCTTTGACGTCGATATTGTCCTTTACGCCGAAAGGGATGCCGAACAGGGGCAGGTTCTCCCCGGCGTCGAGACGCGCTTGGGCATCCGCGAGCAAGGCGTGTGCCTCCACCCTCGGCATGATCGATATCCAGACCGGCCGCCCTTCGGCCTCCACAGCGTCGAGCGTCGCGTCCAGATCGCTGGCTGCTGAACGACCGGAACGATATGCCGCAAGGCGGGCAGCAATGTCGGGCAGGTCGCTGAGGGAGTGCATTGGGCTGAACAAGAGAAAAGGTCCGTGTGGCTGATCCTGCTCAGACCCTATCGCGCCATGCGTTGACGTCTATTGCTAGTTTTTGATCGCCGTGTTGCAATTGGGGCAACACCAGAGGGGGCGCTGCGTGCGGCATCTCAAGACACTTCAATGCATTGCGGACGTTGCAACGAGCGGGTCGATACGGCAGAGTGCCGCACGGCTGGCCATCACACCCTCGGCGCTGACCCGAAAAATTCAGGATTTCGAATCCGAACTGGGCACACCCATCTTTGAGCGGATGCCGCAGGGCATGCGCCTGAACGCCGCCGGCGAGCTGGTGCTTCGTCATATCCGCGCCCAACTGGCCGATTTCGAGCGCTTGAGGTCCCAGCTTGCCGACCTCTCGGGGGTGCGGCGCGGTCATGTGACGATTGCCGCCAGCCAGGCATTCGCCCACGGCTTGATTCCACATGAAATTGCCGCCTACCGGGCCCAGCATCCGCTGGTGTCCTTTTCGGTGCTGGTGCGCGACCATATTCATGCGGTCAGCGCCGTGGCCGGTTTCGAGGCCGATGTTGCCCTCGTCATTGCACCGCCACCGGCGCCTGAATTCCAGCCCTTGCTGATCCTGCACCAGCCCCTCTGCGCGTTGATGAGCAAGGATCATCCCCTGGCATCTGCGCGGACCATCAGGCTGCGCGAGTGTCTGCAGTATCCAATTGCTATGCCAGGACCGACATTGGCCATTCGGCATCTCTTGCAGGCGGCATTGGTGCGCCTGGGCTTGCCGGTGCATACGGTTGTTGAGTCGGATTCTTTCGAGATCTTGCGCAGCTATGCATCGGGCGAAAACATAATCTCTTTCCAGATCCGCGCCGGCGTCCCGGAAGCCAGTGGCAATCTGGTGGCGCGTGAGATCGACCAGCGCGACCTGCCACCTACCCAATTGGTCCTTGGGCAACTGCGTGGTCGGTCGCTCTCGGTTGCGGCCTCCAAGTTTGTAGACCAGATCTCGAGCAGCCTGCATTCGCGCTACGGCGATGGAACGACCGGGTAGAGGGGAAGGTCAGCCAGGATACTGATCTTTCGCCACGCGTGCGCTCTGTGAACGGTAGCTGCCTTCGCGGTGAGTCAGGTCCTCTTGACCCAGACCAGTGGTCACTGTTCGCGCCTAATCCAGGCCGGAAGCCGCCTGTCAGAAACGCCCCCTTTCTGCCAACCTACGCAGTTAATGGGGCCACTTTGCCGATACTGGCGGAGTTCTTCCCTCCGCCACCCATCGCCCCTGCCAGACATTGACATTACGTCACGGGACCGCCATGCGGGCGCGTGCCGAACACGCAATCACTGGCCGGTGTGATGTCCCGCCTGATCCTGCTCAACAAGCCTTTCGGGGTGCTGTCGCAATTTACCGGTGGCGGGCCGGGGGAAACGCTTGCCGATTTCGTCCGGGTGCCCGGGGTCTATCCGGCGGGGCGGCTCGACAAGGACAGCGAGGGCCTGCTGCTGCTGACCGACGACGGGCGGCTGCAGGCTGAGATTTCCTCGCCACGCTACAATAAGGAAAAGACCTATCTGGTGCAGGTCGAAGGTATTCCCACCAAGGATGCGTTGGCGCAATTGCGCAAGGGTGTGATCCTGAAGGATGGACCGACCCGACCTGCAAGGGCCCGATTGATCGATCCGCCGGACCTGTGGCGCCGTGACCCGCCGGTGCGCTATCGGAAGAGCGTTCCGGACAGCTGGCTTGAACTTGTCATCACCGAGGGTCGAAATCGGCAGGTGCGGCGCATGACTGCAGCGGTGGGTCTGCCCACGCTGAGACTGGTTCGCTGGCGCATTGGAGATTGGACGCTGGAGGGAATTGCCCCGGGCGCATGGCGCGAGTTGCGTGTCGGGTCAAGCAGCCGTCGCCGTCCGGCGTCCCGCGCATAGCACCAATGAAGGGCTGGCGCGCCGCCCCGCTTTGCCCTATCTCCGCGACAATGGCCGGACCATATTGGACCCGGGCAGGGTTGGAGGACTAGATATGTCGACCCAGACCCCGCGCAAGCGCCTGACCACCCGCGACATCGCCGCCATGCGCCGGCGCGGCGAGGCAGTGGCGATGCTCACTGCCTATGACGCCACCATGGCCGCCTTGGTCGACATGGCCGGGGTCGACATGATCCTTGTCGGCGACAGTCTGGGCAATGTCGTGCTCGGTCACGAGACGACGCTGCCGGTGACATTGGACGACATGATCCGCCATGCGGCAGCGGTCAAGCGCGGCTCATCCCGCGCCCTGCTGGTCTGCGACATGCCATTCGGTACGGTGACCGATCCCGATACAGCGCTTGAGAATGCTGTACGGGTGATGAAGGAAACCGGGGTCGAGGCGGTCAAGCTTGAAGGCGGTCTTGCCATGGTGCCCACGGTCAAGCGGCTGGTCGAGCATGGCATTGCCGTTGTCGCCCATATCGGGCTGACGCCGCAGGCCGTGCACCAGATGGGCGGCTACTACATGCATGGCAAGGATGACGTCTCGGCCGAACGGTTGCGTCAGGAGGCCCGTGCGCTTGAGGCGGCCGGGGCCTTTGCCATTGTGCTCGAATGCGTCACGCCAACGCTCGCTGCCGAAATAACACATATGCTGGCCATCCCGACGATCGGCATCGGTTCGGGCGCCGATTGCGCGGGCCAGGTGCTGGTGGTCAATGACCTTATCGGCCTCAATACGTCGCCGCCGCCCAGCTTTGCCCGGCCGCGCGCCGATGTGGCCTCGATCATCAAGACGGCGGTGGGCGAATATGTGACCGAGACCAAGGCGGAACGGGGCCCTATCCCTTTGCCGCGCCGGGCTGATTGACGCCATGGCCAATATCCTCATCGCCATTTCCGGCTCGATTTCGGCCTACAAGGCAGCCGACATTGTCAGCGAACTGGGCAAGGCGGGGCACCAGGTCCAGTGCATTTTGTCCAATAGTGCCAAGGAGTTCGTGTCGCCGTTGGTGCTTGAAACACTCAGCGGCCGCAAGGCGCGGTCTGAGCAGTTCGGGCCGGACGTCTCGGGGACCGAGCATATCGATTTTGCGCGGTGGGCTGATCTGGTGGTGTTTGCGCCGGCGAGCGCTAACATGCTGGCAAAGCTCGCTTTGGGGTTCGCCGATGACCTGCCCTCGACGGTGGCGCTGGCGACCGAGGCGCCGATGCTCATTGCTCCGGCGATGAACACCGTGATGTGGGAAAAACCCGTTGTCCAACAACACCTTGCGACGCTGGTCGAGCGCGGTGCGACGGTCGTGGAACCGGCTTCGGGGCTGCTGGCGTGTGGCGAGGTGGGCATGGGCAAGCTGGCGCCGGTGGCCACGATCGTGGCGGCCATCGAGGCGGCGCTTAGCCAGGAGGGGGGCCAGGACCTCAATAATGAACGCATTCTGATCACCGCCGGACCCACGACCACGGCCATTGATGCGGTGCGCTATATCACCAATCATTCCACCGGGCGCATGGGTGCGGCCATGGCCGAGGAAGCGCTGAGGCGCGGGGCGGTGGTGGACTATGTGCTGGGCGTCGACAAGGGCGTCGTCCGCCCCAAGCCGCCGCGCGGCACTGAAGCCCGGTTTCATCTGGTCGAGGTGCGAACGGCCGAGGAGATGGCCGCGGCCGCACTCCAGCGCCTGCCGCAGGCCACCGGCGTGGTGGCGACGGCGGCGGTCATGGATTATGCGGTGGCCGCGCCTTCGGCCAGCAAATTGAAGCGCGCCTCGGACGCCATTGCCCTCGATCTCGTCCCTTCGACCGATGTGCTGGGCAGCCTGCGCCAGGCGGCCACGACCCAGTGGTTCCTCGGCTTTGCCGCCGAGACCGACAATGTGGAAGAACATGGCGCGGGCAAGCTCAAGGCCAAGGGGCTCGATTTCCTCTTTGCCAATGAGGTCAGCAAGCTGGGCGCGGCCGGCCAGACCGGCTTTGCGGTGGGCACCAATGCCGGCGTGCTGCTCTCGGCAAAGGGCGAGCGTCATGAACTGGCGCTGGGCCCCAAAGCCGACATTGCCCGGCAGATCTGGGACCGCATCGCATGACCGTTATTCTCCGCGACAAGGCCGCCCTTAGGACCTGGCGGGCCAAGGTGACGCCGGAGACGCGCATCGGCTTTGTCCCCACAATGGGCGCGCTGCATGAGGGCCATATGAGCCTGATGGCACGGGCGCGGGAGGCTGCGGACCTGGTCATCGCCTCCATCTTCGTCAATCCGCTGCAGTTCGGGCCCAATGAGGACCTGTCGCGCTATCCGCGTCCCATCGAGGCTGATATCGACAAGCTCGAACGGGCGGGCGTCGATGCGCTGTTCCTGCCATCGGTCGAGGACATGTATCCCGAAGGCGCCTCGACCCTGGTCGAAGAGACGCTGGTCTCCGGCCCGCTTTGCGGGGCGATGCGGCCAGGGCATTTCCGCGGCGTCACCACGGTGGTGCTGAAGCTGTTCAACCTGGTGCAGCCGCATGTGGCGGTGTTCGGGCAGAAGGATGCGCAGCAATGCGCGGTGATCGAGCGCATGGTGCGCGATCTCGACATACCGGTCGAGATATTGCGGGGGCCGATCGTGCGCGAGCCGGACGGTTTGGCGCTCAGTTCACGCAATGTCTATCTCTCGGCGGAAGACCGGGCGGCGGCGCCGCTGATCCACAAGAGCCTGCAGACAGTGGCTGCTGCCTATCAGGCTGGCGAGCGCGATGCGGAAAAACTCGCGCAGATCGGGTTGGATGTGCTGGCCCAATCGGACCGGATCAAGGTGCAATACTGGGAGGTGAGGGACCCGGAGAGCCTGGGCGCCATCACCCAGATCGGCGCGCGTGGCGCGCTTCTTGCGGTGGCGGCCTATCTGGGGGCGACGCGGCTGATCGATAATCTCCTACTCGGCGGCGACGCTTAGAAGTTCGGTGCTTTTGAGCTTGTTGTCGCCAAAGAAGCGCAGCGGCCGGATTTCGTAGGAGCCGGTGCCCGGATTGGCCTTGGCCAGCTCGCGGGTGAATTCGAGTGCTTCATCCATATCGGCGCAGTCGGCAACATAGAAGCCAAGGAACTGTTCCTTGGTTTCGGCAAAGGGGCCGTCAAAGACCACCGGGTCGCCATTGGTCTTTTTGAGGGTCTTGGCCTCGTCGGTGTTCCACAGCCGCACCACGGGCCCCAGCTTGCCCTTGCCGGCCATGCCCGATTGCACATCCATCAGCCGCGCCATGCAGGCATCGTCCTCCTCCTGGGTCCAGGTGGCGACGACATTTTCCTCGTTGTAGCAAAGGATGGCGTAGAGCATCCGGACCTCCCGACCAATATGCGCGGCGGGCACTATGCTCCTGTCAGATCAGGATTCCAAGACCTCGGGCGGCGGCACCCGGCGGGCGATGGTGAGTGTTGCGCCGATGGACGCGGCGATGATCGCTGCCATGCCGGCCAGCTGGCCCCAGCTGAGCACTTCGCCCAGAATAACGAGGCCCGACAGGGCGGCAAAGGCGGGCTGGCCACTCATCAGAATGCCGAACAGGCGGGACGGGATATGGGGGAGGGCCACCATGTCGAGCGCATAGGGGATGGCGCTGGAAAGCAGCGCCACGGCCAACCCCAGCGGCAGAAGCGCCGGATCGATGAGGCTCGCGCCCGCGGTGGCCACGCCGAAGGGGACGGCGATGAGGGCGGCCGTGCCGACACCGAGCGCCGCGATATGGGCGCCGCCACCCGTCCCGGCGCGCTGGCCAAAGACAATATAGCCGGCCCAGCAGGCGCCGGCACAGAGCGCCAGCACCATGCCGATGGGGGCGATGTCGCCGCTGGTCTGGGTCCAGGGCAGCAAGAGGGCAAAGCCGGACACGGCCAGGACGATCCAGAGAAAATCGACGAGCTTGCGCGCGCCGAACAGCGCCACGGCCAGCGGGCCGGTGAATTCGAGCGCCACGGCGATGCCGAGCGGGATGTGCTCAAGCGCAGCATAGAAGAAGAGGTTCATGGCGCCCATGGCCCCGCCATAGAGCAGCACGGCGCGCCATTGCTTCGGGCCCAGTCTATAGCGCCAGGGGCGGAAAACGGCGATCAGCACGAGGGCCGCCAGGGTCAGCCGCAGCGCGGTGGCGCCGCCGGCCCCGACCAGCGGAAACAGCATTTTGGCGAAGCTCGCCCCGGTCTGGGTAAAGACCATGCCCAGGGTGACGAGCAGGACGGGGAGAAGGATGGAATTGGGCCGCACGGGTTGGGCTTTCGAGATGGTGCAGTGGTCCTAGCAGGGATTGCCCGTCGTCAGATAGCCCTGTGTCGACTGCGAAGCCAGGCTACCCCCACCCTAGCTTCGCTAGCGCCTAGTCGGCGCAGCTGCGCTCCGCCATTCGCGCGTAGCGCTCATGGCCTTCTCGCCTCAAGTCTCTCCACCGGAGAGACTTGCCCTTTGGGACGGGTCGAAGCCCACAAGGGGGAGGGAGAGGATGAGCATTGCATCCATGAGCTTGATGATCGAACTTGGTTTGTGACGGCGCCGCGGCGCCTCCCTCCCCCTTGTGGGGAGGGAATGAGGGTGGGGGGTATGGGCGTCGAGCGCGCACGGCAATTGCGAAAGACCATGAGTGCGCCGGAAGCCAGGCTCTGGGCCGCTCTGCGACAATTGCGCGCAAGGACACCATTTCAGGCGGCAGGTGCCTATTGGCCCCTATTTTGTCGACTTCGCCAGCCACCGGGCCAAACTTGTCATCGAGGTGGACGGTGAAACCCATTTCGGTGGAGGCGCTGAATTGCGGGACGCCTTGCGGACCAAGAGGATACGCGCCGATGGGTACCGCGTTGTGAGGGTGCTCAATTCGGACGTGATGTCCAATCTTGCGGGTGTCATGGACTATCTCCTGCGCGAATTGGCGGAGAGGTCGCGGCTGCATCCGTAAACCCCCACCCTAGCGCCGCGAGGGTCCTGACGGACCCAAGCTTTGCTTGCCCTCCCCACAAGGGGGAGGGAGACGATGAACATTATGTCCTCAGGGTTGATGGTCGAGATTGGGTCGCGTGGGCGCCGCGGCGCCTCCCTCCCCCTTGTGGGGAGGGAATGAGGGTTGGGGTACTGGGGGAAAGCGGACACGAGCTTTGGACCTTGCGCCGCCGGTCGAGCATAGCTCTCAAGGCCCCTCACCTTTGTCTCTTCGGTCTGGCCCGAAGCCTACAAAAGGGAGATGGGCAGGAGAGGATCAGATCTGTGAGGCCTGCTGCGCTGGGCAGTGCACTCCCCAATTGACCCAACTCCCTGCCCCCTTTAGTCCTGTGTGGCGGAACAAAGGAGGAATCTCATGGAATACCGATATCTCGGACGCTCGGGGCTGAAGGTCTCGGTCTTGACCATGGGGACCATGACTTTTGGTGGCAGCGAGAAGATCGGCAATACCAGCCGGGAGGATGCGGCGCGGCAGGTCGATATGTGCCTGGATGCCGGGATCAATCTCTATGACACGGCCAATGTCTATAATGCCGGGGTGTCCGAGGAGATATTGGGGGCCATCCTCAACGAGAACGGCCGGCGGCAAAAGGCGCTGGTGGCGACCAAGGTGCGCTTCCGGATGGGGGACGGGCCCAATGAGGCGGGGCTTAGCCGCCATCACATCATCGAGCAATGCAAGGCGAGCCTCAAGCGCCTCAAGACCGATGTGATCGACCTCTACCAGGTGCATGAATGGGACGGGATGACGCCCATTGAGGAAACCATGGAGGCGCTTGATACGCTCGTCCGTCACGGGCATGTGCGCTATATCGGCTGCTCGAATTATTCGGGCTGGCACATCATGAAGGCGCTGATGGCGGCCGAGAAGCGCAATGGCCAGCGCTTCATCTCCCAGCAGATCCATTATTCCCTGCATAGCCGCGACGCGGAAAACGAGCTGGTGCCGATCAGCCAGGATCAGGGGCTGGGCATGCTGATCTGGTCGCCGCTGGCCGGGGGCCTGTTGTCGGGCAAATATCTCCGGGACAGCGCGCCCGAAAGCGGGCGGCATGTGGGCGGCTTCCGCGAGCCGCCGGTCTATGACTGGGACAAGCTCTATGAGGTCATCGACGTCATCGTGGCCATCGCCCAGGAGCGCGGCGTATCCGGCGCGCAGGTGGCGTTGCGCTGGCTGCTGGGGCGGCCGGGCGTCACCTCGGTGATCATTGGCGGGCGCAATGAAAAACAGTTCGCCGACAATATCGCGACAGCTGATTTCACGCTTTCCGATGACGAGCAGGCCCGGCTCGAGGCTGTCAGCCGCCCGCCGCTGCTCTATCCCTATTGGCACCAGTCCTTCACGGCGCAGGATCGCCTGAGCCCCATCGATCTTGACCTGATCGGGCCCTATGCCGAGGAGTTCAAGCGTGGCTGAGCTGGTGGTGTCGGCGCCCGAGCCGGTTCTGGTGCCGGTGCAGGGGGGCGGGTTTTTCCCGGTGCGCCGGGTCTATTGCGTGGGGCGCAATTATGCCGAACACGCACGGGAGATGGGCCATGACAGCCGCGAGCCGCCCTTCTTTTTCGACAAGCCGGCCGATGCGGTGGTGATCGATGGGGCGCCCATGGCCTATCCGCCGCAGACGGGTGATCTGCACCATGAGATCGAGCTGGTGGTGGCCATTGGCAAGGATGGCGCGGCGATTGGCGAACATGCAGCGCTTGAGCATGTCTTCGGCTATGCGGCCGGGCTCGACATGACGCGGCGGGATGTGCAGGCCGCGGCCAAGAAAGCCGGGCGGCCCTGGACCATGGCCAAGGGGTTCGATCAATCCGCACCCATCGGCGCCATTGCACCGGCCAGCGCCATCGGCCATCCGGCAAGCGGGGCGATCACGCTCTCGGTCAATGGGGCCGAGCGGCAGCGGGGCGATCTCAGCGATCAGATCTGGAGCGTGCCCGAGACCATTGCCTATCTCAGCCGCCTGGTGACCTTGCGCGCGGGAGATTTGATCATGACCGGCACCCCAGCCGGGGTCGGCGCGGTGCGGCGGCGGGATGTGCTGGAGGGCCAGATCGAAGGGGTGGGCAGCGTCTCGACGGTGATCGCCTGATGCCGCCGGTCTGGTCGAGCCAGCAGGACGCGGCGCTGGTGGCTGTCTCGCAATGGCTCAAGGACAAAAGCGGGCCCCAGGTGTTCCGCCTGTTCGGCTGGGCGGGCACGGGCAAATCGACCCTGGCGGTGCATCTGGCGCAGGATGTGCGCAGCGTCAAATATGCTGCCTTTACCGGCAAGGCGGCGATGGTGATGCGCAAGCGCGGCTGCAAGGGCGCGCAGACCATTCATAGCCTCATCTACACTTTGGTGAGCGAGAAGGAGGGCGAACCGCGCTTCGTGCTCGACCCGGAAAGCCCGGCGGCTGATGCCGATCTCATCGTCATCGACGAAGTGTCGATGGTGGATGAGCAATTGGGCGCCGATCTTTTGAGCTTCGGGGTCAAGGTGCTGGTGCTGGGCGATCCGTTCCAATTGCCGCCGGTGCAGGGGGCGGGCTTCTTCATCAATGAAGAGCCCGACATCATGCTGACCGAAATCCACCGGCAGGCGGCGGACAATCCGATCATCCAGCTCTCCATGGCCGTGCGCGAGGGCGGTTATCTCGAACATGGCCGCTATGGCGAAAGCGTCGTGGTGGGGCGCGACCAGGTGGACCGGGACGCGGTGCTGGAAGCCGACCAGGTGCTGGTGGGGCGCAACAAGACGCGGCTGACCTATAATGACCGCTTGCGCGAATTGAAGGGCCTGCCCTTCCACGAGCCGGTGGTGGGCGACCGCATGGTCTGCCTGCGCAATAACCCGCGCAAACGCCTGCTCAACGGGCAGATCTGGATCGTCACCGACGCCACAAGGCGCTCGAACGGCAAATGGAGCCTGCTTTTGGCCGATGACGAGGGCAAGGGTGAGGCGCGGGTGCTGACGCACAAGGCGTTCTTTTCGGGTGAGGAGGATGCCATGAGCTGGCCGGAGCGGCGGCAGTTCGACGAGTTCACCTTCGGCTATTGCCTCACCGTCCACAAGGCGCAGGGCAGCCAGTGGGACAATGTCTATCTGTTCGACGAGAGCTTCGTCTTCCGCGAGGAGCGGGCACGCTGGCTTTATACCGGCATCACGCGGGCGGCGGAAAAGATCACCATTGTGAGCTGAGAGGCGGTCCGCGCAGCGGATGAATGGCTCCGGTGGAGCCATTCAAGCCCCGAAGGCCATGAGAGCTATGCTCGAATGGCGGTGTCCTATCTCGTTTTTGCCAAGCATCGAGACAAAGTTCGACCATACTTGACCTGATCTATAGAGCTTGGCGCGTGACCGATCCGAATGGCTGATATGCCATTGGCAGGGAAAGCTTGCGCGAGGAGCAAAAAATACTCCATTGTTTCTATCGACATAGCCTCATGCCCCGGAGACGTTCATGCATCATGATACCCCCCTGATCTCCACGATCGTTGCGGGTCTGGTGCTGGCCTATATTTTCGGCATGGTGGCCAACCGGCTGCGCATGCCGCCACTGGTGGGGTATCTGTTTGCCGGCATCATCGTGGGGCCCTTTACGCCGGGTTTTGTGGCGGATCAGGAACTGGCACTGGAGCTGGCCGAACTGGGGGTGATCCTCCTGATGTTCGGCGTGGGCCTGCATTTTTCGCTCAAGGACCTGATGAGCGTGCGGGCGCTGGCCATTCCCGGCGCCGTGGTGCAGATCGGTTTTGCAACCTTGCTCGGTGCGGGGCTCGGGCTCTTGCTGGGCTGGAGCCTCTTCGGCTCCATCCTGTTCGGTCTGGCGCTGTCGGTGGCCTCCACCGTGGTGCTGCTCAAGGCGCTGCAGGACCGGCGGCTGATCGAGAGCGAACGCGGACGAATTGCCGTCGGCTGGCTGATCGTGGAGGATCTGGCCATGGTGCTGGCCCTGGTGCTGGTGCCGGCCATTGCCAGCCTCAATGGCACGGGAAGCGGATTGCATGATCCGTTCGTGTCCTTCGTCACCCGGCTGCTCGACATTGATATCGGCATCTGGGGCATATTGGGGCTGACCCTGCTCAAGGTCGCCGCTTTCGTGGGCTTCATGCTGGTGGTGGGGCGGCGCATCATCCCCTGGGCGCTGCATGGCACGGCTCATACCGGCAGCCGCGAATTGTTCCGCCTGGCGGTGCTGGCCATTGCGCTGGGCGTGGCGCTGGGATCAGCGGTGCTGTTCGGCGTGTCGCTGGCGCTGGGGGCGTTTTTTGCGGGCATGATCCTTTCGGAAAGCGAGCTGTCTCACCGCGCCGCGCAAGAGACCCTGCCGCTGCGCGACGCTTTTGCGGTGCTGTTCTTTGTGTCGGTGGGCATGCTGTTCGATCCCTCGATCATCGTCACGCAGCCGCTCCTGGTGCTGGCCACGGTGTTCATCATCGTCATTGGCAAGTCGCTGGCGGCCTTCTGGATCGTGGTGCTGTTCCGGCGGCCGGTCGCCACGGCGCTGACCATTTCGGCTTCGCTGGCGCAGATCGGTGAATTTTCCTTCATCTTGGCCAGCATGGGTGTGGCGCTGGCCATTCTGCCGTCCGAAGGTCAGGACCTCATCCTGGCTGGCGCGCTGATTTCCATCGTGCTCAATCCGGTGGTGTTTTTCGTGCTCGACCTGGTCAAGCCGCGACTGGAAGCCAGGGCGGCGGCGCGGCGCGGAGAGAGTGTGGAGCCGGTTGCCAGTGAAGTACGCAGGGAGCCCTCCATGGCGGCCGAAGGGCCGGCCACCACGGATGCGCTATCGGAAGGCGCAGTGGATCGCGGTGCACCGGGTGCCGATGACGACACCGGCGAACCCTCCCATCAGACGGGGCATACCGTGCTGGTCGGCTATGGGCAGGTCGGCCGCATCGTGGCTGCGGGTATCAAGGCCGATGGCGGCGGACTGGTGGTGATCGAGGATTCCGACCATGACGTGGCCGCCGCCCGCGCCGAAGGCTTTGAGGTGATATTCGGCAATGCCGCCAGCGAGGACGTGCTCAAGCTTGCCAATCTGGGAGCGGCCAAGGCGCTGCTTGTGGCCATCTCCAATGGCTTCGAGGCCGGATCGGTCTGCGAAAGCGGGCGCAAGCTCAATCCGGGTATTGCCATCATTTCGCGGGCCTATTCGGAAGAGGAAGAAAGCTTCCTGCGTAATCTGGGCGCCACCACGATCATTCGCGGCGAGCAGGAAATCGGGCGGGGAATCCTGGCCTATCTGCGCAGCAATGCCGATGGCGATGGCGCCAGTGTCGACATGCCATCCGAGCTCAAGCTGCCCACTGCCGAGAATATCCTGGCCAATGCGGCGATGGGAGCGGCGCTGACGGAAGCGGCGCTGAACGAGCCGTCGACGACCGGGCAAACCACCGAAGAGGGCGCGGAGACGGCAAATCCTGTGCCGGAGAGCGTGGTAGACGGGACCGAAGAGGCCGGCCCAACCGATGTTGAAGCGGTGGCAGCAGAGGACAGGTCCGAACAGATCCCGGTGGTCGAGGCGAACCCCGCGTTTTCTGATGACGCGGAGCCGGCGATCGAACCGGCGGAAGAGGACGCGTCTGTGCCCCCCGCCGTCATCGAACCCATCGGCGCAACGCCATCGGTGGGTGAAGCGCCTGCGGCGATCGATGAGATCGTGACACCGTCAAGCGAAGGGCCGAATGAAGACCAGGCGGTCGCCGCGCCGGCCGATGATGAAATGACGGCGGCTGAACCGGGTGAGGCCGGTCCGAATAAGGACGAAGCCAGTGATGCCGAAAAGGCAGGGGCTGGTGAGGACAAGCCGGATGAGGATGCCGCCGAGGCCATTCCCCCGGTGGAACCGGAGAACAAGCCATAGTCATGGCAGGGGGCTGGGGGGAGCAATGATATCGCAAAAGGCCAAATATGCCTTGCGGGCACTGGTGTCGCTGGCGCGGGCCGGGCGCGGCCAGAGCCGGATGATCGGCGAGATTTCCAAGGATCAGGCGATCCCCAAGAAGTTCCTCGAGCAGATCCTGCTTGAGCTCAAGCGGGCCGGCATCGTCAATTCCCGACGCGGACGCATGGGTGGCTATGAGCTGCTCAAGGCGCCCGAGGAAATCACCTATGGCGAGGTGCTGCGGCTGATCGACGGCCCCATCGCGCCGCTGCCCTGCCTTTCCAAGATCGCTTACAAGAAATGCGTCGACTGTCAGGACGAGCAGAGTTGCGAAATCCGGCACGTCTTCGAGCGGGTGACGCTGGCGACGCGGGCGGTGCTGGACCAGACGAGTTTGGCGGATTCGCTCAATCTGGAAGATTTGCCGGTTTAGCTTGTAACAGTGCTGCTGTCGTCACCCCACCCTCATTCCCTCCCCATCGAGGGGAGGGATGCGCAGGGTTCAGTCGCCGGTGTTCATCGTCTCCCTCCCCCTTGTGGGGAGGGATCAAGGGTGGGGGTTCTCACCCAAACACCACCGTCTTCTTGCCATTGAGCATGACCCGGCTTTCCAGGTGCAGTTTTACCGCCCGGGCCAGCACGCGGCTTTCGATGTCGCGGCCGGCGGCCACGAGGTCATCGGCGCTCATGGCGTGGGTGACGCGCGCCGTCTCCTGCTCGATGATCGGGCCTTCGTCGAGATCCGGGGTCACATAGTGCGCCGTAGCGCCGATGATCTTGACGCCGCGCTCATGGGCCTGGTGATAGGGCTTGGCGCCCTTGAAGCTGGGCAGGAAGGAGTGGTGAATATTGATCACCTGACCGAAGAGGCGCGTGGAGAGATTGTCCGAGAGCACCTGCATGTAGCGGGCAAGGACCACAAGATCGGCGCCGCTGGACTTGACGATGTCGAGGACCTGGGCTTCCTGGCTTGCCTTGGTGTCCTTGCTGACTGGCAGATAATGGAAGGGTATACCGGCGTCTTCGGCGATCCTGCGGGCGTCCTCATGGTTGGAGATCACCGCGGCGACGTCGGCATCGAGCCAGCCGACCCGGATCTGGTAGAGCAGGTGCAGCAGGGTGTGGTCGAATTTGGAGACCAGGATGACAATGCGCTTGCGACGGCTTTCGTCGCTGAGGGCCGTCTTCATGTCGAAGCGCTCGATGGGCGATTTGAGGGCCTTTTCGATAGCGTCGCGATTGACACCCTCGGGGGCAGCGAAGGCAAGGCGCATGAAGAAGCGGCCGGTCTCGCGGTCCCAGAACTGATTGGACTCGGCGATATTGGCATTGAGCGCCGCCAGTTCGGTGGTGACGGCGGCCACGATGCCGGGCCGGTCGGTGCAGGAAAGGGTCAGAACGAAGTTGGACGAGGACAAACCGGCCTCCACATGAAAACGCTTCGCAGCGGTATCAATGGCTTATGCGGCTCCGTCAAGCCTTGCCGGGATGATTGGTGAAAGGGCGGAACAACAGAAAAGGGCCGTTCTTACGAACGGCCCTTCCTGAGCTTATCGGCCTCGAGGGCCGGGAGGTGTGTGCTTGTTAGCCGAGATCACTCCCGCTCAACACACGAAAACCCAGACCTTCCTCGAGAGCCAAAACCTCATAAGACACTGGATCACCTCCTTTGCTTTGGTTGAACATGAGGTGAGCTTGCGCCCGTTTCACGCTTCTGTCCAGTCACGAAAGAGTCACGGGGCGGATGTCTTCGGCTTGCTCCGCAATTGAATGACCGTTGCTGCCAAAACGCCCAGTGCGACGATGCCGATGATGATGGTGGCCAGCGCGTTGACGTCCGGTGACACGCCGAGACGCACCTTGGAAAAGATCACCATGGGCAGGGTCGAGGACCCCGGACCAGAGACGAAGCTGGCGATGACCAGATCGTCGAGGCTGAGGGTAAAGCCCAGCAGCCAGCCCGAGACCAGGGCAGGGGCGATGATGGGCAGGGTCACATCGAAAAAGGTTCGGACCGGCGAGGCGCCCAGATCCATGGCCGCCTCTTCCAGGCTCCGGTCGAAATCGGAAAGGCGCGACTGCACCACGACGCAGACATAGGCGGTGCAGAAGGTGGCGTGGGCAATGATGATGGTCATCATGCCGCGACCCTGCGGCCAGCCGAGCAGGCTTTCCATGGCCACAAAGAGCAGCAGCAGCGAGAGGCCGGTGATGACATCGGGCATGACCAGTGGGGCCGAGACCATGCCGGAAAACAGGGTGCGGCCGCGGAAGCGGCGGAAACGCACCAGGGCCACCGCGGCCAGGGTGCCGAGCACCAGCGCGATGGTGGCGCTGAGCGCGGCGATCTGCAGACTCAGCCAGGCGGCGCCGAGCATTTGCGGGTCCCGGAACAGCTCGCCATACCATTGGGTGGAAAAGCCGGACCAGACCGTGACCAGCCGGCTTTCGTTGAACGAGAAGATGACCAGCGAGACGATGGGCGCGTAGAGAAACGAAAAGCCCAGGGCCGCTGCGATGGGAAGGAACCAGCCGCGCTTCATGTCACTTCTCCACCACCGCGCCCTGGGCGCGCTGCAACAGCATGATCGGCACGACCACCACCAGCAGCATGGCGACCGCCACGGCCGCGGCGCGCGGCCAATTGGTATTGGTGAAGAACTCGTCCCAGAGGACGCGCCCGATCATCAGGGTTTCGGGACCACCGAGGAGCGAGGGAATGACGAACTCGCCGATGGCCGGAATGAACACCAGCATGGATCCGGCAATGATGCCCGGGATCGACAGCGGCAGGGTGACGAAAAGGAAGGTGTGCACGGGCCGTGCGCCCAGATCGGCGGAGGCCTCGAACAGCGAAACGTCGAGCTTCACCAGGGTCGTATAGAGCGGCAGGATCATGAAGGGCAGGTAGGTGTAAACAATGCCCACATAGACCGCGAAATCGGTCTGCATCATCACGATCGGCTCGATGCCGAACAGCCCGAGAAACTGGTTGATGACGCCATTGCCGCGCATGAAGCCGGTGAGCGCATAGACCCGCAACAGGAAGGAGGTGAAGAAGGGCAGGATCACCAGCATCAGGAGGATATTGCGCCAGCGGTCGGGCGCGCGGGCAATGGCATAGGCCATGGGGTAGCCCACGATCAGGGTGATGATGGTGGCCAGAGCGGCAATGCGGATCGAGGACAAATAGGCCGCGACATAGAGATTGTCGGTGAACAGGCGTATGTAGTTGTTGAGGTGCAGCGTCAGTTGCACCGTGCCCTCTTCGCTGGTCAGAAGCGGGGTGTAGGGCGGACGGCCGAACTGCTTGTTGGCCAGCGAGATGCCAAAGACCACGGCCAGGGGCACCAGGAAAAAGACGAGCAGCCACAGCACCGGCGCGGCCAGCACCAGCATGCGGCCGGTGATGCCGACCCGGGCGAGCCCCTTTTCGACGGCGGACCAGGGTTTGAGGCGCCGCGGTGGCGGAATTGTGGGGTCGCGGGTGGCGGTCATGAACGGGCTCCGAGGCAGGAGGCGAACGCGATGCACCCCCTCTCCCTGGGGGGAGAGGGTTGGGGTGTGAGGGCCTTCCGACAGTTGCGGAGCAAGCCGAAGGCCCCCTCACCCGGCGCTGCACGCCGACCTCTCCCCCAGAGGGAGAGGTGGCCTACGGCCATTTGAAAAAGCATCATCATGACGTCAGCACCGAGCCGGCGTCTTCGTCCCAGCTGACATAGACCTGTTCTTCCCAGGTGATGGCATCGGGATTGCCGCGGACCGAATTGGTCTGGGAAACGCGGATGCGCTTGCCGCTTTCAAGCGCCACCTGATAGACCGAGATATCGCCGAGATAGGCGATTTCCTCGACCACGCCGGTGGTGACATTGGCGCCGTTGAGGCCTTCGGGCTTGTCGCGGCTAAGGACCATTTTTTCGGGCCGGATGGCCCACCACAGGATCTGCTCGGGGGCGCAATCGACGCCGTGGCCGACATAGATGTCCGAACCCAGTTCAGCCGAGCGGATGCGCACATGGTCCGGCTCGTCCTCGGTGACGATGCCTTCGACCATATTGACCGAACCGATGAAGCCGGCAACGAAGCGCGAATTGGGGAATTCGTAGATATCGGTGGGCTCGCCCACCATGACGATCTCGCCTTGGTTCATCACCCCGATGCGGGTGGCGAGCGTCATGGCCTCTTCCTGGTCGTGGGTCACCACGATGAAGGTGACGCCCAGGCTCTCCTGGATCTTGACCAGTTCGAACTGGGTTTCCTCGCGCAGCTTCTTGTCGAGCGCGCCGAGAGGTTCGTCGAGGAGGAGGAGTTTCGGGCGCTTGGCGAGGGCACGGGCCAGGGCGACGCGCTGGCGCTGGCCGCCCGAAAGCTGGTGCGGCTTGCGCTTGCCATAGTCCTCAAGCTTGACCAGGGCCAGCAATTCGGCGACGCGGGCATTGATCTCGGCGCGGGGCAGGCCGTCGCGCTTAAGGCCATAGGCGATGTTCTGTTCGACCGACATGTGCGGGAACAGCGCATAGGACTGGAACATCATGTTGACCGGCCGGTTGTAGGGCGGCACGTCGGTCATGTCCTGGCCATCGATCTCGATGGTGCCCGAGGTGGGATTTTCAAAGCCGGCCAGCATGCGCAGCAGGGTCGATTTGCCCGAGCCGGACCCGCCCAGAAGGCAGAACAGTTCGGACTTGTAGATGTCGAGCGACACATCGTTGACCGCGATGACGTCGCCGAATTTCTTCGAGACGCTGCGGATGCGCACGAAGGGCTTGTTGTTGGCGGTGTCGCGCCACGGACGCGTATCAATCGCAAGCTGCGGTTTTTTTGCCATGACGCTCTATGCCGGATAAGGGCAGGGACGGCGAGTGCCGTCCCTGCTGTGTGGGTGTTACTGGCCGGTTTTGATGCGGGTCCAGGTGCGGGTCAAGACCTCTTCGAACTCGGGCGAATGGGCGGTCAGCGCGAAGGCATTGGCCACGGTCTCGGCTGGCGGATAGATGCCGGGATTGCCCTTGACTTCCTCACTCACGAACTCGGTCGCGGCCAGGTTCGGGTTGGCGTAGAAGACGTAGTCAGTGATCGCGGCAACGACTTCAGGCTGCATGATGTAGTTGATGAACTTGTGGGCATTGTCCGGATGCGGGGCATCGGCGGGAATGGCCAGCAGGTCCATCAGCGTGGCGGCGCCTTCCTTGGGGATGACGTAGCCCACTTCCACGCCTTCGGCGGCATTGTCGGCGGCGATGAAGATGTCGCCCGAATAGCCCAGGGCCAGACAGATTTCACCATTGGCGAGGTCGTCGATGTACTGGGAGGAGTGGAAGTAGCGGATATAGGGCTTAACAGCCGTCAGGGCCGCCTCGGCCTTGGCCAGGTCTTCCTCGCTCTCGGAATTGGCGTCCAGCCCGATATAGTGCAGCACGGTGCCCATGACTTCGGAGGGGCTGTCGAGCAGGGCAATGCCGCAACCGGCGAGCTTTTCCGCGTTTTCGGGCTTGAACAGGATATCCCAGCTGTCGATGGCCACATCGGTGCCCAGGGCTTCGGTGACCTTTTCGACATTGTAGCCGAGGCCAATGGTGAAGGTCATGTAGGGGACCGAATGGGCGTTGTCCGGGTCATGCTCGGCGGCAACGGCCATGACGGCGGGGTCGAGATTGGAGAGGTTGGGCAGCTTGGACTTGTCGAGCGGCAGCAGCAGGCCGGCCTTGACCTGGCGTTCCAGGAAGTTGCCGGTGGGCACGACGATGTCATAGCCGGAATTGCCAGCCAAGAGCTTGGCGTCGACGATCTCGTTATTGTCGTAGACGTCGTAATTGACCTTGATGCCGGTCTCCGCCTCGAAATTGGCGATGGTGTCGTCGGCAACATAGTCGGACCAGTTATAGACGTTCAGGACCGGCTCCTCCTGCGCAAAGGCAGGGCTCGCGACCAGAAGAGCGCCAAAGGCAATGGCGAGCGACTTTTTCATCGGATTTAGTCTCCTGTGGGGACCGTGGTGAAGGCGATTGGTGTCCAATGTGGACGACCGGTTCGAGGTGGCATGCGCCGGTTCGCGGAAAGAGCCGCGGCTCAACCCCGGGGCCTCATCTTGATGACCCCGGAAATGCTAAGAAACTGAACAGGATATGCGGTATGGGACGGCGCCCGGGGGCGCCTGATGCTGTCGCTGCGAATAACCCGGAAACGGGCGCGTATCGAGGCGCAATCGACGCGCCATCAACAATGCATCTAGCCAGCGAAGTGCCCTTTCCCTCTCCAAGCCAAGGGCAAATTATCGTCAAACCAGGGGGCCGACAAGGCGGTCAGGCTCAAGTTTTTGCGGGGCTTGACCCGGTTGTTGTCGGGGCGCACAAGCACGGCCAATCTGATCGCCCTGCCGGGCGAACCCCAAGTCTATCTGGAGTGAAATGCGCATGAACGCCCAGCCTTATCTGTCGATCTCGAGCGAAGTTGGTTCGGCATTGGCGGCAGGCCGGCCGGTGGTGGCGCTTGAATCGACCATCATCACCCACGGCATGCCCTATCCGCAGAATTTGAGCATGGCGCGCGAGGTCGAAGATGTCGTTCGGGCCAGTGGGGCCGTGCCGGCGACGATCGCCATCATGGACGGGCGGCTTTGCGTCGGTGTGTCCGGGGATGATCTGGAGCGTCTGGCGCAGGAAGGCCACAAGGCGGCCAAGGCCAGCCGCCGCGATATGGCCAGCCTCCTCGCCCGCGGCGTGATGGCGGGCACGACCGTTGCCACCACCATGCAGATCGCGGCGCTGGCGGGCATCCGCATTTTTGCCACGGGCGGCATTGGCGGGGTGCACCGCGGCGCGGAGGACAGTTTCGATATTTCGGCGGACCTGGAAGAACTGGGGCGGACACCGGTGGCGGTGGTCTGCGCCGGCGCCAAGTCGATCCTCGATATCGCCAAGACGCTGGAAGTGCTCGAGACCAATGGGGTGCCGGTGCTCGGTTTCGGTACCGATGATTTCCCGGCCTTCTGGGCCCGCACCAGCGGTCACAAGGTGGACCAGCGTTTTGATACGGCTGATGAGATCGCCCGGATGCTGGCCATCCAGTCCGACCTCGGCATGGGCGGCGTGCTCATTGCCAATCCGATCCCGGAAGTCGATGCCTGGGAGGCCGCGGCCATCGAGGGCTTCATCGCCCAGGCGCTGGCTGACGCGGATGCAAAGGGCATCAAGGGCAAGGCGACGACACCGTTCCTCTTGCAGCGCATCTTTGAATTGACCGGCGGCAAGTCGCTGACAAGCAATATCGCGCTGGTCAAGAACAATGCCCGGGTCGCAGCCGAGATCGCCGTCGCGCTGGCAGCCCAGCCCGCTGCGCCCAAGGCATGAACAAGCGGGTCCTCGTCGTCGGCGACGTGATGACCGATATCATCGTGCGGCCCGAGGGGCCAATCGTGCCCGGCTCGGACCGGCGGGCCGAAATCCGCCACCGCCCCGGCGGTTCGGGGGCCAACCAGGCCGTCTGGCTCGGCGCCGCGGGCGCCGATGTGCTCTTTGCCGCGCGGGTGGGTGCCCAAGACCGGGCCGTGCACGAGGCCTATTTCCGGGGTTTGGGTGTTGTGCCTGTGCTGGCGGGGGACAAGGACCTGCCCTCGGGGATGTTGGTGACCATTCTCGATCCGTCCGGTGAGCGCAGCTTCCTGACCGACCGGGGCGCCAATCTCAACCTGGGAGCAGACGATTTGCCGGTGAGCCTGCTCGATGGGGTGGGCCTGGTCATGGTCTCCGGCTACAGCTTTTTTGCGTCCGGCCCGCGTGTCGCGGTCCAGTCGCTGCTTAAGGCAGCGCGGGCGCGGAACGTGGCTGTTGCCATCGATCCGGCCTCGGTGGGTTTTCTCGATGAGGTTGGCCCGCGTCTGTTCCTGGACTGGGTGGGCAAGGCCGATTGGCTGTTCGCCAATGAGAGCGAGGCGGAGCTGCTGACCGGAGAAGCCGGTTTCGATGCCCAGATGCGAGCGCTTGGCGAGCAGTTCACCCATGTGGTGATCAAGCGTGGACAGTTCGGGGCCGCGCTGGGTGGGCGGGAGGGCGTGACAACCAGCCAGCCCGCCCCCCTGGTCAAAGTGGTGGACACGACCGGAGCCGGTGATGCCTTTGCCGCCGGCTTCATCGCTGCCCTGATGCGCGGCGAGACCCATGAGACGTGCCTGACGACAGGTATCGCAGGCGGTGCCAGGGCGGTGCAATTCGTGGGCGGGCAGCCGCAATAGAGCGGGGTGAGCACCGCGCGCTGGAGTGCGCTCCCATCGGGCAGGCTGCGCGGACCGGCTCCGCCATTCGCGCATAGCTCTCAAGGCCTTCCGGACGGCTCCGCCATTCGCACATAGCGCTCATGGCCTTCTCGGCTAAAAGCCTTCCACTGGAAGGATTTTGCGGCTGTACCGCCGCCTCGAAGCTAATGGTCCTCATGGGCGTCGGCCACGCCCCGATGCCAATAGCCAGCGGCCTTGACCCATTCGGGATTGAAGCCGCGCTCATCGACTAGATGCGCCTTGACGGCTCGCGCCATGTTCACCTCGCCGGCGATATAGGCATAGGCGTCGCCCATGGGCAGGCTGGCGGCGGCGATGGCGTCGGGGACCAGGGTGGTGGTGCCCGCGGGTTCGCCATTGCGATGGACGTAGATGAGGGTGAGGTCGGCACGGGTCTGGAAGGCCTGCTCTTCGGCCTTGTTCTCCACCTCGACCACGGCGACGACGCGCGTGCCCGCGGGCACTTCCTCGATGCGGCGACCAATGGCGGGCAGGGCAGTTTCGTCGCCGGCCAGAAGATACCAGTCGAAAGCAAGGGGCACCACCTGGCTCCCCCGCGGGCCGCCGATGACAAGCGTACTGCCCGGTCTGGCGCTGGCTGCCCAGCCCGATGCCGGACCATCGCCATGCAAGACAAAATCGAGGTCGATCCAGCCTTCTTCAACACTCCAATAGCGAGGGGTGTAGTCGCGCATTTCCGGCTTTGCCCCCGGCCTGAATTCGGCGCCGTTGGGGCCAATGGGGGGTAGCTCCGGCGTCACGCCTTCAGCAAAGAAGAAGGCCTTGATGTGATCGGCATGTCCCAGTGACGCAAAGTCGGACATATCGCCCTCAAGGCGAATGCGGCGCATCAGCGGGGTGATGTCGGTCACCGCAGTCACCGTCAACAGGCGCATCTTGGTCTCATGGCGGACCCGCTGGATGGCGCGGGGAGTAGCGGACGTCTCTGGCATGCATTATCCTGAATTGAATACTCAGGAATTAGTCGAGAGAAATGCTGGATGCAAGCTTGACGTAAACGTCAACGTGCCTATTTCTGTCGGGTCAATACAGGAGTACCTCATGAAACGCGCCTTCTATTCCCGCTTCGGCACGCCCCAAGACGTCCTGGCGGTGGACGAAATCGAGCGTCCGCAGCCGGGCCCGGGCCAGGTGCTGGTGCGCATGGTGCTGTCTCCTGTGCATAATCACGATCTGATGACCATCGCCGGGCACTATGGCTTCAAACCGCACCTTCCCGCGGGCGCCGGCACCGAAGCGGTTGGTGTGGTCGAGGGGCTGGGCGAGGGCGTGTCGCATCTGCAGGTGGGGCAACGTGTGGCCGGTGGCGCCCAGGACACCTGGGCAGAATTCTATCTCGCCGATGGGCGCCGGGTGGTCCCGGTTCCGGACAGTGTCGATGACAATACGGCCTGTCAGCTTGTTTCGATGCCGCTCAGCGCCAAGATGCTGCTCGACACTCTGGGCCTGGAGGCCGGCCAATGGATGGTGTTGAACGCCGCTAATGGTGCGGTGGGCAAGTTGGTGGCGCAGTATGGCGCCGCGCTCGGCATCAAGGTGCTCGGTCTGGTCCGGCGGGCGGAGGCTGTCGAGGAAATGTCGGCGCTCGGTTTTGACAACGTGGTCGCAACCGAAGGCGCGGACTGGCAGGACAAGGTGCGCGTGATCACCGGCGGCGGACCGATCCTGCGCGGCGTCGAATCGCTGGGTGGCGACGGCGCCACCCAATTGCTCTCCATCCTGGCCGACGGCGCCGAATTGATCAGCTTTGGCGCCATGACCGGACGTCCCCTCAAGATTCCGGCTGGCGACCTGCTGTTCCGCGGCATCACGGTCAAGGGCTTCTGGGGTGCCAATCCGCCGGTCAAGCCCGAGCGCATTGGCGCGCTCCTGGGGGAACTCATTGCCGATGCAGCGGCGGGCAGGCTGAAGATGGACATCGCGGCGAGCTATCCGATCACCGAGGTCGCCAAGGCCGTGGCTGCCAGCGACGAGCCGGGGCGGAATGGCAAGATCGCCATTCGCGGCTAGCGGTGCACGTCGCAATCATCTGTGGTGCCAAGGGCTGACAGACCAGGAAGGGTTTGCCTATATGGGCAAATCCTTTCTGTTTGGGGCGCCTCATGCATCGGCTGCTCGCCCGCTTCATTACCCGGCACGAACCCCGCAATGACTGGCGGGTTCAGGCCAAGTCGGCCACTGCTACGGCAGCGGCGGTGACTCTGATCGGCTATCTGTCGGCCCTGACTGGGTTGCCCTTGCTGCTGGCGCCGCTGGGGCCGACGGCGCTGGTCATTTTCGGGCAACCCGAATCGGTCAATGCGCAGCCGATCAATATCTTTGCCGGCTATTTCATCGGCACGGTGGTGGCGGTGCTGGCCATGAGCGTGGTGCCCGAACCATTCTGGCTGGCGACGCTGTGCGTGGGCCTGGTCATGCTGATCATGCTGGTGCTGCGGGTGACCCATCCGCCGGCCGCGGCCATTCCGCTCCTGACCTATACCGGCCGCGTCGACGCCCTGACCCTGTTCGTGGTGCTGTTCGTGGCCTGCGTGCTGCTGGTGGTTCTGGGCACGATCCTGCATCGCCTGCCACCGCAGCGGCGGCGCTATCCGCTGCCGCTGGCGCAAGAGATTGAAAAGGAGTGAGGCTCAAAGCCCCAGGAGACGATCCTGCTCCTGCCGCAGCGCATAAAGTCTGGTCGTGACATCGGGGGTCGCATTGGTGCGGGTGATGAGTTCGCCCTTTTTCACCGGCGCCGTGACCTTGCCGCCTTCGAGCAGGCCCACCGGCAGCGCACCGGCCGCGCGGGCGTCGGTGACGGTCATGGCATAGGAGCGGTAGCAGGTCTCGCCAATGGCATCGAGCGGCTCGCCGGGCTTGAGATCGCGCTTGGCGACCGCACAAACCTCCGCCACGGGGCAGGGCAGGGGCACCATATCGGGCTTGCCGGTCAGCATGATGCGGGCGCAGGTGAGCGGCACTTCCAGGCTCGTCAAATGATAGGGCCGGAAAAAGGCGTAATAGGGTCCGTGGCCGATATGGAGGTCATCCATGCGCTCGATGATGCGCGGATGCTCGGCCTTGACGATGACGAAGACGCCGGGCGCCACACCCTTGCCAATGGTGAAATCGACCACGCCGGATGAATTGAGAATGCCGCCATCGGCCTTGGGAATGAGCACCTTGGCCATGTCGTCGCGATGGGTGGCCGGGCCATGCATGCCGGGAATATCCGGCAAAAGGCCGGTGGCATTGGCTATGGCGGTCATTTCGACGGCGGTTTTGCTGCCATCGACGAACTCGACCAGCATGCGCGGGTTCATGTTCCGGCGCGTGGCTTCCTCGCGATAGTCGTCGGGAACGGCATCGTGCTTGAGCGGGTTGTTCTTGCCCTTGCCGGCCGCGACGATATCGAGTCCGAGGGCGGAAACGAATTCGATCAGCTCCATGCAGGAGCTGGGTTCGTCGCCGGCGCCGACCGAATAGACGACGCCGAGCTTGTCGGCCTGGGCCTTCAAATAGGGTCCGATGGTGACGTCTGCCTCGACATTCATCATCACCAGATGCTTGCCATGTTCCATGGCCAGGAGGTCGTAGTCGGCGGCCACGCCGGGCTTGCCGGTGGCATCGATGACGACGTCGATATTGGGGGTGGTGACCAGCGTCTCGGCCGAAGTGATGGCGATCTTGCCGCTTTCGATGGCGGCGGTGGCGGCGGCAGGGGTGTCGACCACCTTGCCCATGCTGTCCTCGCCATAGGCGATGGTCATGGCCTCGAGCGCGGTATGGGGACGGCGGGTGGCGATGGCGGCCATCTCGATGCCGGTCATCAGGCTCATCTGGGTAACCAGATCAGTGCCCATCTCGCCCGAGCCGATGACGCCGACGCGAATGGTCTTGCCGCTTTCGGCGCGTTGGGCGAGGTCACGGGCAATACCAGTGAGAGCGATCTTGGAAGGCATGGGCGGTCCAGTGCTGGTGTCGGGCATGCGATAACGCCGTGCGGGGGCGGGGGCAAGGACTTCCGGGAAGGATCGCCCTGCGAGCGTAGCTTTCGGGGCCTATTCGCTCCCGGTCGCGCCACTGGCGCGCTTGGCCCTTTCAGGTACGGGGATCGCCCTGCGAGCATAGTTCTTCGGGCCTATGACCCTCCAATCGCGCCACTGGCGCGCTTGGCCGCGATGCGGACGGCTCATAGTTAGCAATTCTTAAACCGTTCGGGCTGAATATGCAGCGTGGAGAAAACTCCGGGGGCATCCATAGAACATGGCCAAGCAGACCCAACAAACGGTGGCCTTGCCTGAGATCATCGACCTCGATGCAATCGACGGCATTCGTGACCAGCTGATCGACGCGTTGGAGGACGGGCCGGTGACGGTTCAGGCCGGGGCAGTCGAACGGGTTTCGACCAATGCCCTGCTGCTGCTGATCAGCGCCGCAGAGACGGCCCGGAGACACCATTTCGATTTTGCTATTGAAGCGCCGAGCGCGGCCATGACCGCCGCGATCGAGCGGCTGGGCCTGGATGCCCAGTTTTCAGGGATGATGAAACAATGACGCTGCGCGTACTCACGGTCGACGATTCGCGGACCATTCTGGCCATGCTGCACCACACGCTGAGCAATGCGGGCTTCGAGGTGCTGCAGGCCGAAGACGGCAAGCAGGGCCTGGATGTGCTCAAGGCCCAGGACGTCGATGTAGTCATCACCGACATCAACATGCCCGTCATGGACGGCATCGAGTTCATCAAGAATGTGCGCGCCACCGGCCAGCACAATTCCCTGCCCATCCTGATCCTGACCACCGAAACCAGCCAGGACAAGCGCGACCAGGGCAAGGCCGCCGGCGGCACCGGCTGGATCGTCAAGCCCTTCGATCCCGAGAAGCTGATTTCGGTCATCCATCGCGTCGTGCACTGAACCAAGAAAAACAGCGGACCCAGAAGGGTTGGAAGCATAGAGAATGAGTGATCTCGACGACTTCAAGGCCACCTATTTCGACGAATGTTCCGAGCTGCTCACTGAGCTTGAGGAACAATTCGCCGCCATTGAAGAGGGCGAGCGCGGCTCCGACCGGCTCAACGCGGTGTTCCGGGCCATTCATTCGATCAAGGGCGGCGCCGGCGCTTTCGGCTTTTCGGCGCTGGTGGGCTTTGCCCATGCCTATGAAACCCTGCTCGACTATGTGCGCGACGGCCGCGTGGAACTGACCGACGACGTGGTGCATCTGTGCATCCGCGCCAATGACATCGTCGCCGATCACGTCAATGCCGCCCAGACCGGCGAGGCGCTGCCTGCCGACTACGGTGCGGAGGAAAAAACCCGCTTCGACGCCATCGCCAGGGGGGAAACGGCCAGCGATGCCGGCGGCGAGGAAGCCGAGGCCGATGGTGAAGTGATCGAGGATTTCGACATCGAATTCACCCCGGTCATGGTCGATCTTGAGGCGCCCAAGGCCAATGGCGAAGCGCCGGTCGAGGATGTGTTCGATGCCGCCCCGATGACCGCTGCCGAAGGCCAGTGGGAGATCCGCTTCACACCCCATCGCGCGCTCTATGCCCGCGCCAATGACCCCCTGCTGCTGTTCCGGGAACTGGCGGCGCTGGGCGAAATGCAGGTGCGAGCGGTCTTGGGCGAGGTGCCCCCGCTTTCCGATTTCGAACCCTTTGCGGTCTATTGTGCCTGGGAGATCACCCTAGTAGCGCCGGACCTCGGCGAGGATGCGATCCGCGAGGTGTTCGAATTCGTCGAGGGCGATTGCGACATCATCATCGCCCAGGCCGGTGCGGTGCCCGGGCTGGCTGCGGCCGCTGCGGAACCGGCCGCCGATAATACCGATGCGCCCGCCAGCGATGAACCCGATCTGTCGAGCCTGCTGGCGCTGACCGAAGAGGAAGTGGCCCAGCCGAGCGAACCGGTGGCCCCACTTGCCAGCTTTGCACCCGAGCCGGCGGCCCCGGCAGTGGGCGCACAGGACAGCTTCGAGGAGGCTCCGGGCCTGAGCTTTGCCGCCCTGGCCGAGGAAATTGCCCCGGCGCCAGCCGCCAAGGCACCGAAAGCGGACACACCGCCAGCAGCCACGGCCGCGGCCAAGCCTGTCGCCGCTCCGGCGCCCGCCGCTGGCGGTGACAGCGAAGACAATGGCAGCCGCTCGGTCGGTGTGCAGTCGATCCGCGTCGACCTGGACAAGGTTGACCGCGTGGTCAACATGGTGGGCGAGCTGGTGATCACCCAATCGATGCTGACCCAGCAAATGGATGAGACCTTGCGCGCGCGCTACACCGAACTGGTGCGCGGTCTTGAGGTTCTGGCCCAGACCACGCGCGGGCTACAGGATTCGGTGATGGCCATCCGCGCCCAGCCGGTCAAATCGGTCTTTTCCCGCATGCCGCGCCTGGTGCGCGAGCTGGCCAGCAAGACCTCCAAGAAGATCAAGCTCGAGACGATTGGCGAGAACACCGAGATCGACAAGACGGTGATCGAGCAATTGTCCGATCCGCTGACGCATATGATCCGCAATTCGGCCGATCATGGTATCGAAAGCCCGGAAAAGCGCCTGGCAGCAGGCAAGCCCGAGACCGGCACGATCCGTCTGTCGGCCGAGCAGGCCGGGGGCAATATTCTGATCGTGGTCGAGGATGACGGCGCCGGCATCAATCGCGAGCGCGTGCTCGGCCTGGCCCGCGACAAGGGAATTGTGGCGCCCGATTTCACGCCGACCGACGAGCAGATCGACCAGCTGATCTTTGCGCCCGGCTTCTCGACTGCCGAGGCGGTGAGCGACATTTCCGGGCGCGGCGTCGGCATGGACGTGGTGCTCTCCAATATCAAGAAAATCGGCGGCTCGGTGCATGTGCGCAGCTGGACCGGCAAGGGCTGCCGCATGACCTTGAGGCTGCCGCTGACCCTGGCGGTGCTGGACGTCATGCTGGTCAAGGTCGGTGGCGGCCCCTATGTGGTGCCGCTCTCCTCGATCGTTGAAACCATGCAGTGCTCGCGCGCCAGTTTTGAGCGCGTGCCATCGGGCGGCCGGGTGCTGCAGGTGCGCGGCGAATATGTGCAGGTCATCGACCTGGCACAGCGTTTCGACCTCACCAGCCAGCAGAACCCGGACGATCAGTTCGTGGTCTTGTGCGAGGCAGAGGGCAATCAGAAGGTCGCCCTGGTGGTGGACGATATCATCGGCCAGCAGCAGGTGGTGATCAAGTCGCTCGAGGAAAACTTCGAAAGCGTCGAAGGCATCGCCGGCGGCACCATATTGGGCGATGGCAACGTGGCGCTGATCGTGGACGTGCAGGGCCTCAGAACCACGCATCTGCGCCAGAACGCCGCCTAAGGGGCGCACCGCGAGGCCCCGTTAACACATTGGCGTCGATTGGCGCATTAGACTGGAAGAAAGCGCCCAGGACGGGCGGCATGAAAAGGCGAGAAAGATGGAAGCGCTGAGCCTTCGCGACGATATGAGCGACAAGTCGGCAATTGCCGGACAGAACACCTTGCAGCTGATCGCTTTCTCGATCGGCGAGCAGACCTATGGCGTGGAGATCACCACAGTGCGCGAAATCCGCGCCTGGAATGGGGCCACCCCGCTGCCCAATACCCGCGAATTCGTCCGCGGCGTGATCAATCTGCGCGGCACGATCGTGCCCATCTTCGACCTGCGCGCCCGCTTTGGCGACGGCCAGACCTCGCCCACCAAGAACCATGTGGTGGTGGTGATGAGCGTGGGTGACAAATGGGTCGGCATCCTGGTGGACGCGGTTTCCGATATCCTCACCGTCAACCGCGACGAAATCCACAATGTGCCGGAAGGCAATTCCATCGATACCGAGCTGCTCAACGGCATTGTCACCCATGACAGCCGCATGGTTGGCCTGATCGACCTGCATGCCGTGGTCAGCGGCGCCAAGATGGACGGCTAGAGCTACCCATCGACAGAGCATTCGAGAAGGGCGCCGAAAGGCGCCTTTTTTGTCTTCCGCTGGAATGCCCTTTCACTGGCGCCTTCCACAGGCGGAGCTGCGCTTCCAAAGAATTTGTCGCTGCCACGGAGCCACCAGTCTATAGGATCGCGGCAAGCACAGTGGCCGTTGCAGAGGAGCCGAAGTGAAAGCCGTTTTGTTCGAAACCTTTGGGCAGACCCCCAAACTGGTTTCCGTGGATGACCCGACGCCACCCCCGCATGGCGTGGTGGTCAAGGTGGAAGCCACCGGCGTCTGCCGCAGCGATTGGCATGGCTGGATGGGGCATGACACCGACATCACGCTTCCGCATGTGCCGGGCCATGAACTAGCCGGCGTCATCGTCGCGCTGGGCAAGGATGTCAGCCGCTGGCGGCTCGGTGATCGCGTCACGGTGCCCTTTGTGGGTGGCTGCGGCCATTGCCCGGAGTGCCACGCCGGACACCAGCAGGTGTGCGAGAACCAGTTTCAGCCTGGCTTTACCCATTGGGGCTCGTTCGCCGAATATGTAGCCATCCACCGGGCCGATTTGAACCTTGTCGCTCTGCCCGAAGCCATGGATTTTTCCACCGCGGCGAGCCTGGGCTGCCGCTTTGCCACCGCCTTCCGCGCGGTGGTCGACCAGGGCAAAGCGGGGGCCGGCCAATGGGTGGCGGTGCATGGTTGCGGGGGCGTGGGCCTTTCCGCCGTGATGATCGCCAATGCCATCGGTGCCAATGTGGTGGCGGTCGATATTGCTGAAGAGAAGCTGGCCCTGGCCCAGTCGCTGGGCGCGGCCGCCACCGTCAATGGTGCCGAGGTGGCCGATGTGGCCGAGGCGGTGATGGAGATCACGGGAGGCGGCGCCCATGTGTCGCTGGACGCGCTGGGCCACCCCGTCACCTGCTTCAATTCGGTGCAGAATCTGCGCCGGCGCGGCAAGCATATCCAGGTGGGTCTGATGCTGGCCGACCATGCCCGGCCGCAGGTGCCCATGGCCAAGGTCATCGGCTGGGAGCTGGAATTGCTGGGCAGCCATGGCATGCAGGCGCATCGTTACGGCGCCATGCTCGACATGGTGCAATCTGGCAAGCTCGACCCCGCGCGTTTGGTGGGCAAGAGGATCAGTCTGGCCGAGGCGCCCCAGGCGTTGACGACCATGGACCAGTTCACCGCCGTTGGCGCCATCGTCATCGACCGCTTCTAGGAACGCCGCAGGCAGAGGCGCCTGCATGACCGCCGGGTCAAACGCAAAAAGGCGCCAGAGGCGCCGCGTGCCGGACGGGTCGGGCGGGAGGCTAGAAGAGTTCGGCGTCCCCGTGGGCCTGGTGAGCAGCGATGCCGGAGAGAGCCGGGACGCGCAATTCATCCAGCGTCAGGCTGGCCCAGATTTCGTCATAGACCGAATCAGGGGCGGTGGGCGGCAGCAGGGCGAACTGGCGTACGGCCAGCGCCATATTGTGGCAGCGTTGCTCGATGCGGTCCTGGCCCTGAAGCGCGGTGATGATGTGCTGCACGGCCTGACGAACCGTCGGGTCCTTGCTGAGCTGCTTGTCGGCGAGCATTTCAAGCGCTTCGGTGATGCCTTCTAGCATGGAAGCGGTTTGCCGCGCCGTCTCGTCCAGTTCTCGTGCGAGTTTCTGCAGTGACATTGATAGTTTCCTAGCCCCGTTGCCATCACCCTATAGGCCTATTTCTAAACCTCCCCTTGCTGAATCATTGGTGACCAGCGAACTCGTCCGTCGTGGTTAGCAATTGGCTAACGAGTTTAATTCTACCATGGGGACAATTCGCCCGTAGAGGTAGATGAACACGACATGGCCCTGAGCAATTCCCTGCCACCCGAATTCGATCGCGGGGTGGTGACCACAGTCCACCAAGGCGACTGCCATGTCTCCAATGCTGCGGACATCACATTTTCCACGGTGCTTGGGTCGTGCATTTCGGCCTGCGTGCGCGACAAGGTCGCCCTGGTGGGGGGCATGAACCACTTCCTGCTCGCCGAGCAGTCGGGTTCGGCCAAGGATCGGTATGGGGCCTCGGCCCGCTACGGCGCCTTTGCCATGGAACAATTGATCAACAAGGTGCTGAGCCAGGGAACGGGCAAGAAAGCCAACCTTGAAATCAAGGTGTTCGGCGGCGGCAAGATCAATGCGGCGCTGGACGATGTGGGGGCCAAGAACATTGAGTTCGTCCGCCAGTTCCTGGCCGATGAAGGCTATGTGGCCCTGAGCGAGGATCTGGGCGGAACCTTTGCCCGGCGCGTGCTGTTCAAGCCGCATTCGGGCCGGGCCTTCGTCAAGCGCCTGGATAGCGATGCCGGTGCCAATGTGGCACAGGAAGAAATGGCGATCGCCCGCCGTCGCGTGGTGGTGCCGGCACCGGTGGACGATATCGAACTGTTCTAGTTTTTCGCGCCGGTGGGCCGGCTTACGAAAGTCTTACCGGCCCTCCCCGCTTTACAGACTTGGTTAACCATTCTGCAGATAGGGTCCGATCATGTCGGACCGAGCCGTCTTTACTGTTGATTCGCGAGCCCCAAGGCGGGGCATGCGGCTTATGCTGGCCGCAAGTGGATTGTGGACAGTTGCTGGCGCGGCTGCCGGTGGCCTGCTGCTGGCTCTGGGACCCGGGCCAAACTGGTTTGCCGCGGTTGGCAGCCTCGCGGGCCTGGCCATCGCCGGGAGCGTGGTGGCCGGACATCTGGCCGACCGGCGTGAGGCACAGCGACTGGCGGCGGTGGCGCAGGCTGCGGGCCTCTCAGACCGGCCGGGCGAGGTGCTTTCGATTGCCGGTATTGTCGAACGCCTGGGCAAACGGTTGGATCGCGCCCATCATTTCCGCGCGGCCCTGGGCCTGCTCGATGCGCCCATGCTGGTGGTGGATGAGCACGGAGTCATTCTGACGGCCAGCCGCGGCATGGAGCGCCTGGCGCCCAAGGCGGTGGAGGGCGAGACGCTCGACGGGCTGTTTGGCCAGGGCTATCTCGAGCGCGGTGGTGGCGCGCCGGAAGAAGCGCTGGTGCTGCTGGCGGGCCGCCGCTTCATTGCGCAGCGTCGGGCCCTGCCCTCGGGCCGCTATGCGCTGGAATTCAATCCGGCCGGACATTTCATCGAGGATGACCGTTTCGATCTGCTGCTCGAGGCCCTGCGCCAGGGGCAGACCGGGTTCCGCTTCGAGGCGGATGCGGTTGCCGGCCAGGCTGCATTGGGTGACGTCAACCGGGCGCTCGAGGCGCTCGACAATGGGGTCCTGCAATTGCGGGCGGTGCTGGCGGGCGAGGTCAGCCACCTTGAGCCCCTGCCGCTGGCGGGCGAGGCACAGATGATCCTTGAGCTGTTCTCCGGTCTCGACGAACAGCAGCGGGACGAGGCGCAGGCGCGGGTTGCGCTGGAAACCCGGCTGGCATCAGTCAAGGACTTGCTGGCCCAGTTCGAGGCTCGTGCCGCCGACCTCGAAAAATCGGCCGAGACGGCGCGGGCGGCGCTGGCCGCCGGGGTGGAAAAAATGGCGCGGCTGGAAGCACAGCTGCGGACGGCCGAGGAGCGCAATCAGGTTGCCGAGGGCCTGGCTGCCAAGGTGGACGAGGCGGCCGGACGCACCCGCGCACTGGTCAGCGAGATTGATCGCATGGCCAAGGAAATCGACACCATGACGGCCGGGATCGAGGATGTTTCCTTCCGCACCAATCTCTTGGCCCTCAATGCGGCCGTCGAAGCGGCCCGGGCCGGTGAAAAAGGAGCCGGCTTTGCGGTGGTGGCCGACGAGGTGCGCCAGCTGGCGCAGGTGACCAATCGCAGCGCCAAGGATATCCGCATCATCGCCGACAAGGGCCGGGCCCAGGCGCGGATCGGTCTGGACGAGGCCGGCGCGCTGCAAAAAATCACGGCCGCTCTCAGGGAGAATTTACGCAATCTAAGCAATGGCTCGGCAACTATTGCGTCCGATGAGGCCAAAGCCGTGCGCGAAACCGCGCCGGCCGGTGCCATTGAGCCGGTGGTCGAGCCGCAGGATCAGGAGATCGAGTTCGACCAGCGCGCTGCCAGCTGAACCCGGTAGAAAACCGGCACAAAAGGGGTGGTTGCATGGAACAGGGGGAATATGCCCTCAGCGAGCGGGAATTCGCTCGGATCAAGGCGCGGGTCTATGAGGTTGCGGGTATTTCACTGAGCGAGGCCAAGCGCACGCTGGTGGTTTCCCGCCTTTCAAAGATCGTCCGGGCCCTGAAGCTGCCAAGCTTCGACGCCTATGTCGATTATCTCGAACGCAGTGGCTCGGCCCAGGACGGGCAGGACTTCGTCAACGCCCTGACCACCAATCTCACGCGCTTTTATCGTGAGGATCACCATTTCGAGCATTTGCGCGCCTATGTCGGGGAGCTGATGGCTTCCCGTCCGCGGGGCACGCGGCTGCGGATCTGGTCGGCGGGCTGCTCGACCGGGCAGGAGCCCTATACGATCGGCATGGACCTGCTGACCGCCTTTCCCGAGCTCAAGCGCTGGGATTTCAAGCTGCTGGCGACCGATATCGATACCGCGGTGCTGGCCAAGGCGGCCGGCGGAATTTATCCCGACAGCGAGCTCAACGGCCTCTCAAGCGAGCGGGCGCGTCCATTTGAACGCTTGGGCGACGGGACCGTCCGCATTCCCGCCGCCGTGCGCGAGCTGGTCTCCTTCAAGCCGCTCAACCTGATCGGCCCCTGGCCGATGAAAGGCCCGTTCGACGCCATCTTCTGCCGTAATGTGGCAATCTATTTCGACAAGCCGACGCAAGGCGAGATGTTCGGCCGCTTCGCCCAGATGCTGGCCCCGGAGGGATTCCTCTATATCGGGCATTCGGAAAATCTGGGGTCCGGCGGCGAAGGCTTCCGGCTGGTCGGCAAAACCATCTACCAGTCACGTGAAAAACTGAACAAAAGAGCTGCATGATGAGCATCAAGGTTCTGGTCGTCGACGATTCGGCGCTTATCCGCGAGGTTCTGGCCCGCATGCTGACGCGGGATGGTGACATCGACGTGGTGGGCACAGCCACCGATCCCATTGATGCGCGCGAGAAGATCAAGACACTCAATCCCGATGTGGTGACGCTCGACATCGAGATGCCCAATATGAACGGGCTAGCTTTTCTTGAAAAACTCATGCGTCTGCGGCCCACGCCCGTGGTCATGGTCTCGACCCTGACCAAGAAAGGGGCCAGCGAAACCCTGCTGGCGCTGGAACTGGGGGCGGTCGATTTCGTGGCCAAGCCGAGTGCCGAATTTGCCGGCGGCCTCGACGCATTCGGCGTGGGCCTCCGGGACAAGATCCGGGCCGCGGCCAAGTCGGATGTGCGGGGCCGGTCGGCCAGCCGCGCCGAAACGCCCAAAACGGCCAAGACCGCGCTCAAGACAGCGGCGGCACCGGACGGCGCCCTGATCGCCATTGGCGCTTCGACCGGCGGTGTCGAGGCCATTCGCGCGGTGCTCAGCGATATGCCGGCCGATTGTCCGCCCGTCGTCATCGCCCAGCATATGCCGGCCGGCTTTACCGGGCGCTTCGCGGCACGACTGGATGAGCTTTGTGCGCTCAAGGTGGTGGAGGCCGAGGACCGCATGGTGCTGCAACCGGGCCATGCCTATGTGGCGCGCGGCGACTACCATCTGCGCGTCGAGCGCAGCTCGGGACAGCTCAAATGCCGGCTCAGCCAGGATGGCCTGGAGAGCGGCCATCGGCCCAGCGTCGATGTGCTGTTTGAATCTGTGGCCAGGACCGTGGGGTCGCTGGCCGTGGGGGCCATTCTGACCGGCATGGGCCGGGACGGGGCACGCGGCCTCAAGCTGATGCGCGATGCCGGCGCCTATACGGTGGGGCAGAGCCAGGCTTCGGCGCTAGTCTACGGCATGCCGCGGGTGGCTTTCGAAGAAGGGGCCGTGGTCGAGCAGGCACCGGTCGAACAGATCGCGACCAAGCTGGCCAACGCCCTGGTCAAGCTCAAATCGGCGGCCTGAACCGTGATCGGACAATGCCGGTTGGGCAATTGAGACATTTGTAACGCTTGATCCCTAGAGTCCGGGTTCAAGTGCGGCCCGAAGGCCGAAGGCGCGTAGAGGTAAGAACGACCATGCCAAAAGCGAGCGCTGTGAGCGTCCTGATCGTCGATGACCAGCAGTCGATGCGCGGCATCTGTAAGTACATTCTGACCCAGCTCGGGTTCAAGGACATCATCGAGGCCAAGTCGGGGCGCGATGCCCTGGGCAAGCTCGAAAAGTCCAATGTCGACCTGATCATTTCCGACTGGAACATGGAAGACATCGATGGCCTCACCCTGCTCAAGGTGATCCGCAAGCATCCGCGGACACAGGCCATGCCGTTTATCATGGCCACCGGGCGTTCGGACAAGGAACAGGTCAAGGAAGCCATTTCCTTCGGGGTCAACAATTACATCATCAAGCCGTTCGATGCCTCGACCATGAAGAAGCGCATCGAGGCGGTGATCGGTGCGCTGACCTGATCGACCCGCCCCAGGCACAAGAATAAGCCCGCCGGTCACCGGCGGGCTTTTTTTGTTCGTCCTTGGGGTCCGTTCGATTGGCAGGCAATTGCCCGGGAATTGGGCCATCGGCATTTATCCGTAAGAAGTGATTAATCATGGCCCTGTATCGTTTTCGCAATTTGGCGCCGTCTGGCGCCGCAAGGCCGGTGACGTCTGCGTTAGTAGGGATGTGGGGAATCGGTCGCCGAGGGGGTATCGAGGATAGTCATGAAGTTTTTTCCGCAGTTGAAGATCGCCCAGAAATTGCCGCTCGCCCTGGTGGGGTCGGCCCTGGTGGTGAGCGCGGGCGTCGGCATTACCGGGTATATGATCGCCTCGGCCACAGTCGAGCAGATGACCCAGCGGCAGTCCCAGGCGGTCACCAGCCAGCTTGCGCGCAAGATCAGCTCCTATTTCGAGGATGTCTCGAAGGACCTGCAGATCACCGCCACTTCCGAAGCGACGCAGGTGGCCATGCGCGATCTCGGCATCAACTGGACGCTGTTCTCAACCGGCAATCCCCCGCTGGACCCGGTGGCTACCGTGCGATCCGCCTATATCGACAACAATCCGGACCAGGAAAACCGGGAGCTGCTCGACGTCAGCACCGAGGTCAAGAAGAACAACTACGACTTCATCCACTCGCGTGTGCATGGCGCCTATCGCAAGCAGGTGCAACTGCGCGGCTATGCCGACCTGATGATGCTCGATCCAAAGGGCAATTTGATCTATTCGGTCAAGAAGCGTGACGATCTGGGTGGCAATTTCGGACCGGAAGGCGCCAGCGCCGATAGCGGCCTGGGGCGAGCCTTTGCTGCTGCGTCGGCATTGACCGAGCCGGGTCAGGTCGCGTTTGAGGACTTTTCGATGTATGCCGCGGCGGGCGAAAATCCGCAAAGCTTCATGGCCTCGCCGATCTTTGACAATCGCGGCAAACTGGGCGGAGTTCTGGCCCTGGCCATTTCCACCGATGCCGTGAATGCCATTACCGGCAATAGCGAAGGCCTGGGTGAGACCGGGGAAAGCTTCCTTGTCGGTGCTGATGGGGTGATGCGCTCGGACTCGGTGTTTTCCGAGGCGCAGGACGCACTGGTTACCACGTTCCAGAACCCGGTTGTCGACATCGCCCTGTCGGGTTCGGTCGCCAATGGCCAGTCCTCCGATTACCGCAATCTCGATCTTATCCTGACCGCGCAACCCGTCTCCTTCGGCGGCACGGATTGGGCGATCGTTACTGCCATGGGCGCGGACGAAACGCTGGCCCCGATCACCGAGATGCGCAATCTGACGCTGGCGCTGGGTGGGGCGTTGCTGGCCGTAGCCGCGATCGCGGGCTTCTTTTTCTCGCGCTCGATCAGCAAGCCGATCTCACGTCTGACTGATACGATGGACGCGCTTGCCAGTGGGGACCTCGAGGTCGAGGTCAAGGGAGCGCGGCGGGGCGACGAGATTGGCGCCATGGCCCGCGCTGTCGAGGTGTTCCGCGAGAACGCGCTCAAGGTCAATGAGATGACCGAAGCCGAAGCGGCCCGCATTGTCGCCAGCCAGGCCGAACGTGCAGAAATGATGCAGCAATTGCAGCGGGCCTTCGGACAGGTCGTGGACGCGGCCATTGCCGGTGACTTCTCCAAGCGGGTCGACGCCGAATTCCCCGATGACGAGCTCAATACTCTTGCCCGTTCGGTCAACGGGCTGGTGGAGACGGTTGATCGCGGTGTCTCCGAGACCGGCTCGGTGCTGTCGGCCCTGGCCAATACCGACCTGACCCAGCGCATGCAGGGCGATTATCAGGGCGCTTTTGCCCGTCTCAAGGCTGACACCAATGCGGTGGCTGACAAGCTGACCGAGATCGTCGGGCAGCTGCGGGATACTTCGCGCACACTCAAGACGGCGACAGGCGAAATCCTTTCGGGCGCCAACGACCTTTCCGAACGCACCACCAAGCAGGCGGCAACGATCGAGGAGACCTCGGCGGCCATGGAACAGCTGGCGGCGACCGTCCTGGCCAATGCCGAGCGCGCCAAAGAGGCATCGACCGTGGCCACCGGGGTGACCCATACGGCCGAAGAGGGGGGCGAGGTCATGGGGCAGGCAACGGCGGCCATGGAGCGGATCACCCAATCCTCGTCCAAGATCTCCAACATTATCGGCCTGATCGACGATATCGCCTTCCAGACCAATCTTCTGGCGCTCAATGCTTCGGTCGAAGCGGCGCGGGCCGGAGAAGCGGGCAAGGGCTTTGCCGTGGTGGCCGTCGAAGTGCGACGCCTGGCCCAGTCGGCCGCGCAGGCTTCGAGCGACGTCAAGGCGCTGATCGAGCAGAGCGCCGACGAGGTCAAGGGTGGGTCCAGGCTGGTGGCCGATGCCGCCGCGCGGCTTGAGGAAATCCTCACCTCGGCACGGTCTTCGAGCGAGCTGATGAACAATATCGCCCGCGAGAGCCGCGAGCAGGCCTCTTCGATCGACGAGGTCAACACCGCAGTCCGCACCATGGACGAAATGACCCAGCACAATGCGGCGCTGGTTGAGGAGATGAATGCCTCGATCGAGCAGACCGAAGCCCAGGCGACCCAGCTCGATACCATCGTCGACATCTTCGCGATCGAGCAACGCAAACCGGCTCCGGCGCCAGCCCGGGAGGCTCCGGCCAAAGGACCGGTCAAGGCGATTGCGCAGGGCGCACGAGGCCTGCAGGCCAAGCTGCAAACTGCGGCCAAATCCTATCTCTCCAAGGGCAATGCGGCCGTCGACACCGACTGGAGCGAATTCTAGCCAGTTCATGTTGGGCGGTCGGCGAATGGCTGACGCGCAAATGCGAATGCGAAGGGGCGCCGTGGCGCCCCTTTTTCATGGGTCAGCCCGTCCCGGGTGCTGCTCGCGGGCAGGTGCCGGGCGCAGAATCAATGCCCGGTAGCCCGGTTTGTTGCACCGCCAACACTCCCTGGGGGTGCGGAAAGGGTTCTGGGCGCAGGATTTTCCGACTATTTTATTCCTGAAATCGATTGCGGAAAAATCCGTACAGTTTTCGGTAAATAGTTTCTTCTAGCGTAGCTCCACTGTGGCCGGTTCCGGGAATCATTCCAGAAGGAAGGCCGGGTCCGAACGGGGGAGTACCGATATGAAGCAGATAGCGCGCTTTTTGGGCAATGTGCGCATGACGACCACGATCCTCGTCCTGGTCATGTTGTCCATCATTGGCTCGATCGCGGCGGTGTCGAGCGCCATCTATTACAGCCTGCATGCGCAATCGATGGCCGATAGCGAAGTGCAGCAGCGAACCAATCTGGGCGTTGCCGCCACCATTCTGGAGCGCCGCATTTCCGGTTCTGTGTTGAGCTGGACCGAGGAAGGCACGATCGCATCGTTCCAGAGCTGGGCCATCCCGCCGTTCTATGACAGTGAGGTCATCGATTCGGTGACCCGCGTGACCAAGCAGGATGCGGCCATCTACGTCACTGATCCGGAGACGGGCGACCTGACGGCCAAGACCACCAGCCTCAAGCTGGATGAGGAAACCCGCGCCGTGGGCGGCATTCTCCCCGCTGACAGCGATGCGGTTACCCGGATCAAGGCGGGCGAAATGGTCCTCGGCCAGCTCTCGGTCGATGGTGTCAATTATTACGCAGCGCTGCAGCCCATCCAGAAGACCAATGGCGATGTGATGGGCGCCATCTTTGTTGGCACGCCCATGGCCAATGTCGAGGCGGCCGCCAATTCGGTTCTCGGGCTCATCGGCCTGGTCGGCGGCATCGTAACGCTGGCCTTCGGTGCCATCGGCTTTGTCGTCTCGCGCCTGATCACCCGGCCGATCCCCAAGCTGGCGAGCACCATGGATGTGGTGGCTCAGGGCAATTACGATGTCGAAGTGCCCTATACCGACAAGGGCAATGAGGTCGGGGCCATGGCCCGCGCGGTGGAAGTGTTCCGCGAGAATGGCCTGCGCGTCAGCCAGATGACCGAGGCGGAAGCCGCGCGCATCGTGGCCGACGAGGAAAAGCGCCGCCAGATGATGACCGAATTGCAGGCCGCGTTCGGCGAAGTGGTCGATGCCGCCGTTTCGGGTGATTTCACCAAGCGCGTGCATGCCCAATTCCCCGATGCCGAGCTCAACAGCCTGGCCGGCAGTGTCAACAATCTGGTCGAAACCTTCGATCGGAGCGTGGAGGAAGTGGGCCAGGTGCTGGGCGCCATGGCCGACACCGATCTCACGCGTCGCATGACGGGCCATTATGAAGGGGCCTTTGCCAAGCTCAAATCGGACATCAATGCGGTGGGCGACAAGCTGACCGAGGTGGTGATGCAGCTGCGCCGGACTTCGGGCTCGCTCAAGACGGCCACGGGCGAAATCCTTTCGGGCGCCAACGACCTTTCCGAGCGCACCACCAAGCAGGCCGCGACCATCGAGGAAACCTCGGCGGCCATGGAGCAGTTGGCGACCACGGTACTGGCCAATGCCGAACGGGCCAAGCAGGCCAGTGCCAGCGCCTCGAAAGTGACCCGGACCGCCGAAGAAGGTGGTCAGGTCATGGATGCGGCCAATGAGGCCATGGAGCGGATCACGGCCTCTTCGGCCAAGATCTCCAACATCATCGGCATGATTGACGATATCGCCTTCCAGACCAATCTTCTGGCGCTCAACGCCTCGGTTGAGGCAGCGCGGGCGGGCGATGCCGGCAAGGGCTTTGCCGTGGTGGCCGTGGAAGTGCGGCGCCTGGCGCAGAGCGCGGCCAGCGCTTCGGCCGATGTGAAGGCGCTGATCGAGCAGTCTGGCGCGGAAGTGACCACCGGCTCCAAGCTGGTGGGCGAAGCGGCCGGCAAGCTGGCCAGCATGCTTGAGGCCATCCGCGAAAACACCCAGTCGCTCGAAGCCATCGCCCGTGACAGTGCCGAACAGGCAACCTCGATCGAAGAGGTGACCTCGGCGGTCCGCACGATGGACGAGATGACCCAGCACAACGCGGCGCTGGTGGAAGAGACCAATGCGGCCATCGAGCAGACCGAGGCCCAGGCCAGCGAGCTTGACCGGATCGTGGAGATCTTTGCCATCGACCAGACGGCATCCGAGGCCTTGGCCCCGACCGCCCCGCGCCGGGAGGCCGCGCCAGTGGTCAAATCCAGCCAGAAGGCAGCCAAGGCCTATCTCAGCCAGGGCAATGCGGCGATTTCCGCCGATTGGGACGAATTCTAGTCCCGGCCACATAGAACGCTATCGGCGGCCCGCTTCATGCGGGCCGCTTTTGTTTTGGGCACCCATGGACGGTCAGGCTCCCGCGAAAGCGATCGTGCTTAACCGGCTCTTAACAGCGGCCGCGCTAGTTTTCTTTCGGACGCAGAACTTGATGAGATTGCCGCCGGAAATCTGCCACCGGCGTTGACGGGCGTCCCTCCCGTCATTGCAGCATGACCGCCAGGCAGGCGGCCGCTTGCGCGCGCGGAACAGCGCGCTGGTAATATCCGGCCCAGAAGGGCCGGCACCGTGGAGCGTCAGTCCCGATGAAAATGAGCGACCTGTCCATTCAACTCAAGTTGGTCCTGGGGGCCGGCGTTCTGTTCCTCGCGGCCGCGGGCGGCCTGATTTCGGGTGGCCTGTACCTGATGTACCAGACCGCCGGCAGCGAAGCCGAGGAGCGGGCCCGGACCCTGCTTGGCCAATACAGCCAGCTGGCCGCGGGGCAGATGGGCAATGTCATCACCCATACCCAGACCATGGCTGCAGTCCTTGAAGGGCTGATCGAAGGCGCTGCTGATCGCGACGAGATCGGCCAGGTGGTGACGCAAGCCTTGCTGTCGCGGCCTTCCGTGGTCGGCATGACGGCGGCGTTCGAACCCAACGCTGTTGACGGCATGGACGAGATGTTCGTCGGGCACGCCTATTCGGACGCGACCGGCCGCATGGTCCCCTATTTTACCCAGGCCGACGGCACGGTTTCGGTCGAGCAGCTCGACATGTCGCCCGAGGCCGGCACGGAAGGCTGGTATGATCTGCCGCTGCGGGAAGACCGCACCATCCTGACGCCACCCTATACCTATCCGATCAATGGCGTGGACGTGCTGATGACCACTATCAGCGCGGTGATCCACAAGGATGGTCAGCCCGCCGGCATTGTCACCTCGGACCTGACGCTGGATACCATCGCCGGCGTTATCGGCCAGCTCCGGCCGTTCGAGGTGGGGTCGGTTCTGCTGGTCAGCAATGCCGATACCTGGATTGCCAATCCCGATCCGGCCCTGGCCGGGCAGGCGCTGGATCCGGAGATTTCGAGCGCCTTGCACAACACCGCCCTGATGGAAAAGGGCACGACCTATGTCGACGAGACGGGCGTGAACACGTTCCTGGTCACCACACCCCTCAGCTTCGCGGGCGTGGATGAACAATGGACCATGGTCATGACCGTACCGGCCGCCACGATCTATGCCGGGGTCGACGCCATGCGCAACATGGCGCTGGCGGCGGCCGGGATTGTGCTGACCGGCATTCTGGTCCTGGTCTGGTTCGGGGCCGGTGTCATCGCTGGGCCGATCCGCCGGATGACCGATCTCATGGGCGTGCTTGCCCAGGGCCAGTATGATGTCGAGGTGCCACATCAGGAGCGGCAGGACGAGATTGGCGGCATGGCGCGAGCCGTGGAGGTGTTCCGTGAGAACGGGCTGCGGATCAGCCAGATGACGGAGGCCGAGGCGGCCCGGATCATTGCAGATCAGCAGGCGCGCCAGGCGATGATGAGCGAATTGCAGCTCGCCTTTGGCGAGGTGGTGGACGCAGCGGTGTCCGGCGATTTCTCCAAGCGGGTCACCGCCAATTTCCCGGATGCCGAACTCACCAGCCTGGCCGGCTCGGTCAATTCACTGGTGGAGACGGTCGACGAGGGCATCAGCGAAACGGGCAAGGTGCTCGAGGCGCTGGCCCGGACCGATCTGACGGTGCGCATGGAGGGCAACTACAAGGGTGCCTTCGCCACCCTCAAGAACAATACCAATACCGTGGCCGAGACGCTCTCGGAGCTGGTCAACGGGCTCAAGAGCACATCACGGGCCCTCAAGACCGCAACCGGGGAAATCCTGGAAGGCACCAACGACCTCTCGGAGCGGACCACCAAGCAGGCGGCCACGATCGAGCAAACATCGGCAGCCATGGAGCAGCTGGCAAGCACGGTGCTGCAGAACGCAGACCGCGCCCGGGACGCCAACACCATCGCCCAGACGGTCAGCCGGACCGCCGAGGAAGGCGGGGAGGTGATGAGCAAGGCAACCGGGGCGATGGAGCGCATCACCACGTCCTCGGCCAAGATTTCCAACATTATCGGCCTGATCGATGACATCGCCTTCCAGACCAATTTGCTGGCTCTCAACGCCTCTGTGGAGGCGGCGCGTGCTGGCGATGCCGGCAAGGGCTTTGCCGTGGTGGCCGTGGAAGTGCGGCGCCTGGCCCAAAGTGCGGCCAGCGCTTCGGCGGATGTGAAGGCGCTGATCGAGACGTCGTCGGGCGAAGTGGGCGCCGGCACCAGGCTAGTGGCGGAGGCCGCTGCGAAACTGGAGGCCATGCTGGAAGCGGCCAAGTCCAATTCGAGCCTGATGGATGGCATTGCCCGGGATAGCCGCGAACAGGCCTCCGCCATTGAGGAGGTATCGGTCGCCGTGCGGCAGCTCGACGAGATGACACAGCACAATGCCGCGCTGGTGGAACAGACCAATGCTGCCATCGAACAGACCGAGGCGCAGGCCAGCGAACTGGACAAGATCGTGGCAGTGTTCCGCACCGAGGCCGGCGAGGAAACTGCAGTGCCCCAGCCACCGCGCGCCGCCGCCCCGGCCAAACCCGCCCAGAAGCTGCGGCAGGCCGCGAACACCTATCTCAGCCATGGTAATGCGGCGATTTCCGCCGATTGGGACGAGTTCTAGACCTGGCGGTCCAAAGCAACGCCTGACAAAAGGGAGCCCTTGGCTCCCTTTTGTTTTTTGCATTCATGCCCGGAAACCTCCGGGCACTCCGGCTCCATTTTGGTTTCCGTCGCTGCCCGGTACGTTTTTCAGCAATCTGCCCATTGTTCGAAAACGTTTTCAGTAATTCTTAACCACTCCCGATCAATAAGTTCATGTTTCGAATTAAATCAGCGACAAGCGGCTTTGGGAGGCGGTTTTGCGTCAGATCTTCGGCAGTGTGCGGGCCAGATTGTTGGCCTTGATGGGTATACTGTGCCTTGCGGTGATCCTCTTTGCCGGCGAGGGCGCCCTCCATAGATGGACCGAGGCGGAGAGCGATGATGGCGTCAGCCGCAGTATTGCCGTATCTGACCTGCTGCTGAAAAGCGCCGGCAACTGGGCGGTGGAACGTGGAGTCACCAATGCAGCACTGGCGCAGCCCGGTGCCGCCTCTGCCGAGACGGTGGCGACGATCGCGGCACGTCGTGAGGCGGCCGATGAGGCTTTCACCGAGGCGCTGAACGGCTTGACCGCAGGGCCGGAGTTCAAGGATCGCGCCGGCCTGATTGCGGGGGTGGAGCAAAGGTTCGAGGCCGTTATGGTCCTGCGGGCCCAGGCCGATAATGCGCTCAAGAAAAGCGCCTCAGAACGTCCCGCCAATCTGTCGGCCGATTGGGTGCCGACCTTCACCGATCTCATCATGGAATCGCAGCGCCTGCGGCTGGCCGCGCGCTATCTGCCCGAATCCATGGAAACGCAGGTGATGATGCTCGAACAGGTCAAGAATGCGATCTGGGTGATGAGCGAATATGCCGGCCGGGAGCGGGCGATGATCGGTGCGGTCATTTCGGCGGAAGCACCATTGGATACCGCCAAGCTGCAGACGCTGGCGACCTATCGCGGCCGGTTGGAGCAGGCCTGGATGGAGGTCGAAACCTATCTCGAGACCGAAGGCGCCGATCCGGGCATTGTCGAGGTTGCGGCCAATGTGAAGTCCGTCTTCTTTGGCTCGTTCGAGGCAGTGCGGACCAAGGTCTATGCGCAGGGTGTCGCCTGGGGTGCCTATGACCTAGACGCGGACACTTGGATCGCCGAAGCAACCAAGGCGATCGACACCCTGCTGGACCTGACCACTCAGACGACGATCGCAGCGACGACCCTGGTGTCGCATGAAGCCGATCAGGCCCGGCTTGCGATGATCTTTGAAGCCGCCATCCTGCTGGCCAGCCTTGGCTTGGCGGGCCTTGCCTTCCATGTGGTGGTCTCGCAGGTCGCCAAGCCTCTGGGCCGGATCACCGAGGCGATGCGCAGCCTGGCCTCCGGCGACCTCAATGCTGAAGTGCCCTATGCAGAACGGCGCGATGAAATCGGCGAGATGGCGGCGGCGGTCGATGTGTTCAAGCAGAACGGCATCAGGGTCGCGGAAATGACCGAGGAAGAGCAGCGCGCCAATGCGCGTCGGCTGGAGCGTGCCCGGACGATGGAGAGTTTCCAGAGTGCCTTCGAAGGGGTGGTCGAGGCGACTTTGGAGGGGGATTTCTCCAAGCGCATTGAGGAGCAGTTCGCCGATGCGGAAATCGCGCGCATCGCCGGCAATTTCAATCGCATGGTGGATTCGGTAGCCACTGGGCTGGATGATGCCGGCGGGGTTCTGGGGGCGCTAGCCCAGACCGACCTGACGCGGCGCATGTCGGGCGATTATCGCGGCGCTTTTGCGCAGCTGCAGAGCGATATCAACGCGGTTGGCGATCAGCTCAGCGACATTGTCGGCGGGCTGCAGCGGACCTCGCGCTCCCTGAAGGTAGCGACCGGCGAAATCCTCTCGGGCGCCAATGACCTGGCAGACAGGACCACAAGGCAGGCGGCCAATATCGAGGAAACCTCGGCGGCGGTCGAACAGCTGACGACGGCTGTGCAGGACAATGCCAAGCGTGCCGGTACGGCCAGCCAGAAGGCGCTGGCGGTGTCGGCGAGCGCCAACCAGGGCGGTTCGGTGATGACAGAGGCGACCGCGGCCATGGAACGCATCAGCGCGTCTTCGGCCAAGATATCCAACATTATCGGGCTCATCGATGATGTCGCCTTCCAGACCAATCTGCTGGCGCTCAATGCCTCGGTGGAGGCGGCGCGGGCCGGGGAAGCGGGCAAGGGCTTTGCCGTGGTGGCCGTGGAAGTGCGGCGGTTGGCTCAGAGCGCGGCGGAGGCGTCGGCCGACGTCAAGCGCTTGATCGAGGAAAGCACCGGTGAGGTGCGAACCGGTTCGCAACTGGTGGGGCAGGCGGCCGAGCAATTGCATGACATTCTCGCGGGGGCGCAGGAAAGCGCGGAACTGATCGATTCCATTGCGCAGGCCAATGCCGAACAATCGGCGGCGCTGGACGAGATCGCCGTGGCCGTCCGCCAGATGGATGAGATGACCCAGCACAATGCCGCCCTGGTGGAAGAGACGAATGCCGCCATCGAGCAGACCGAATCCCAGGCTGGCGAACTGGACCGCATCGTGGCCGTGTTCAAGACCGGTTCGGGTTCTGATGCTGCCGGCGCTCAGGCGATCCCGTCTCGCCCGGCCCAGAAGCCGCCTCAGGCCGGCGGGCCCCTGCTGAGCCGGGGCAATGCTGCCCTGGCGCAGGATTGGAGTGCATTCTAGGCTATCCTTGCGGCAGCGTTGAAACGGCCAGAAAATAGGGAGAAACAGGATCGAAAGCCCATAGGGGATAGTCCAGAGGCCCCCGTTAGCCTGATTTATACTTCCAATCCGGCGAGGCCATCGCGCTAAATAACTGGTGCTACGCAAAAACGTATATTGTCGTGGAGGAAGTTTTAACCGTGTGAGCGCAGCCTTGTCCCCAGAGACGTTCGAGTGCGGTCGAACGGCAAGGGGGTTGTAATGGGTGGTTTGTTTTCAGGGTCACGCGGGCGGAGCGACCGGTCAAAGGTCGAGGCGATCGAGCGCAGCCAGGCGGTGATCGAGTTTGCGCTGGACGGCACGATCATCACGGCCAACAAGACGTTCCTTGATGCCATGGGCTATGCATTGGACGAGGTGCAGGGCCAGCACCACGCCATGTTCTGCGATCCAGCCTATGCGGCCAGCGCCGACTACAAGAGCTTCTGGGCTGACTTGCGGGCTGGCAAATTCAAATCGGCCGCTTTCCAGCGCTTTGCCAAGGGCGGGCGTGAGGTCTGGATTCAGGCCAGCTACAATCCGGTGCTCGACCGGTCGGGCAAGCCGGTCCGGGTCATCAAGTTTGCCTCCGACATCACGGCGCAGAAGCAGCAGGCGGCAGATCATGCCGCGCAGATCGAAGCCATTTCCCGGGTGCAGGCGGTTATCGCCTTTGATCTGGACGGCACGATCCTCACCGCCAATGACAATTTCCTGGCCACGGTCGGCTATCGTCTGGACGAGATTGTGGGGCGGCATCATTCCATGTTCTGCGCGCCGGATTATGTGCAGTCCGAGGCCTATGAGCAATTCTGGGCGCGGCTGCGGGCCGGCCAATATGAGGCAGCCGAGTTCCAGCGCTTTGGCAAGGCTGGCAGGGAGGTGTGGATCCAGGCCAGCTACAATCCAATCCTGGACGCGGCCGGGCGGCCGGTCAAAGTCGTCAAATTCGCCACCGACATCACCGAGCGCAAGCGCTGCGAAGGCATTCTCAGCTCGCTGACGCAGAGCCTGGAGCGCATGGCCGAAGGTGACCTGACGGCCCGCATCGATACCGAATTCACCGGGCAGTACGAGCAGTTGCGACAGGCCTTCAACCAGTCGCTGGAGCGGCTCGACGGCATCGTCACCGGGTTGAGCCGGGCGTCGCGCACGCTGCGCACGGCGACGGCAGAAATACTTTCAGGCGCCAATGATTTGTCGAGCCGAACGACCAAGCAGGCGGCCACGATCGAGGAGACCTCGGCGGCGGTCGAGCAATTGTCGGGTGCCGTGGCAGACAATGCCAAGCGCGCGGCGACAGCCAGCACCAAGGCGCGCCAGGTCTCCCAAAGCGCCACCGAGAGCGGCGCCGTCATGTCCGATGCCACCACCGCCATGACCGCCATCGAGGCGTCATCGGCAAAGATCTCCAACATCATCGGCATGATCGACGACATCGCCTTCCAGACCAATTTGCTGGCGCTGAACGCCTCGGTAGAGGCGGCGCGGGCCGGAGAAGCGGGCAAGGGCTTTGCCGTTGTCGCGGTGGAAGTGCGGCGCCTGGCGCAGAGCGCGGCGGAGGCTTCCGCCGAGGTCAAGGTGCTGATCGAAGCCAGCGCCGGAGAGGTGCGAGCCGGGGCGCAATTGGTGGGCAAGGCCGCCGAGGGGCTCAATGATATCCTCTCCGGTGCCGAGGAAAGCGCCGTCCTGATCGACGAGATCGCCCGGGAGAATCGCGAGCAGGCTGGTGCGCTGGAAGAGGTGGCCGTGGCTGTCCGGCAGATGGACGAGATGACCCAGCATAATGCGGCGCTGGTCGAACAGACCAATGCAGCGATCGAACAGACCGAAAGCCAGGCGGGAGAGCTGGACCGGATTGTCGAGGTGTTCCGGCTGGCCGAGGCGTCCAGTCCGGATCGGCGCCCGGCCCAGCGGGGGGCACCCAAGCTGGTCAAGGTCGCCGGAGGGGGCTGGGTGGAGCAATAGGACCCGCTGTGGATCTTATTCACCATGGGTTTACCATAGAGTCCTAGTCTGGGCCGAACTGATCCGGACCAAGATTTGGGAGTCTGGCCTGGAGCAGGCTCCTTAATGTCTTTGCTCAAGGTGAGGCCAATGGCTGAACACGCTCCCGATGCCCTGCAATCCAGGCTCGATTTCATTGGCCTGGATGCGACCGCACGCAGCCGCATGGCCGATATCCAACCCAGTATCGAGGCGCATCTGGAAACGGCGCTGACATTATTCTACGCCAAGATCGGCACGGTTCCGGCGGTGAACCGGTTCTTCGACGGTCGACCGCAAATGGATCGAGCCAAATCCAAGCAGGTCGGCCACTGGAATGCCATTGCCACCGGCCAGCTGGACGAAGCCTATATGGAGGCCAGCTCGCGCGTCGGCCTGCGCCATGCCCAGATCGGCCTGGAGCCGCGCTGGCATATTGGCGGCTATGGCGTGATCATGGAAACGCTAGTGCGCGGTGTGGTGCTGGATGCGATGCAGGCGGCCCTGCAGCCGGTCAAGGGCCGGTTCGGGGCCCCGGTGCCGCCCAAGCCCGAGGCGGTGATGGCGAGTGTCGAAACCATGACCGAAGCCCTGATCGCCGTCCTCAAATCGATGCTGCTCGATATCGATCTGGGTGTGACCGCCTATTTCGACAAGCTGACCGGTGACGCGCGCGCGGCCGATGACGCCGCCCGCGCCAAGATCGAAAAGGCCGTTGCCGCGACCGGCGCGGTGCTCAAGGACGTTGCAGAGGGCAATCTGACCAGCCGGGTTACCGAAGAGCTCGATCCCGAGTTCGAACAGATCAAGCATGATACCAATGCGGTGGCCGAAAAACTCGCCGGCATTGTCGGGCAGTTGCAGCAGACCTCTCGATCGCTGAAGACCGCAACGGGCGAAATCCTTTCCGGGGCCAATGACCTGGCCGACCGCACGACCCGCCAGGCAGCCACGATCGAGGAGACAACGGCCTCCATCGAGCAATTGTCATCGGCCGTGGTTGAGAATGCCAAGCGGGCCGGGGTGGCCAGTGAAACAGCCCGTCGCCTGGCCGGCAGCGCCAATGACGGCGGCATCGTCATGGGCGAGGCGACCCAGGCCATGTCGGCCATCGAGAACTCCTCGTCCAAGATTTCCAACATTATCGGATTGATCGACGATATCGCCTTCCAGACCAATCTGCTGGCTCTCAATGCCTCAGTCGAAGCGGCGCGCGCCGGCGAGGCGGGCAAGGGTTTTGCGGTGGTTGCGATCGAGGTGCGGCGCTTGGCCCAGAGCGCCGCGCAGGCATCGAGCGACGTCAAGCAATTGATCGAAGCCAGCGCCGGGGAAGTGCGCAACGGAACGCAATTGGTGGTCCGGGCCGCCGAAACCCTGCAGGATATCCGGGCCCGGGCGGAAGAAAGCGCGAACCTGATCGATACGATCGCGCGGGACAATGGCGAACAATCCGCCTCGCTCGAAGAGATCACGGTGGCCGTCCGGCAGATGGACGAGATGACCCAGCACAATGCAGCCTTGGTCGAAGAGACCAATGCGGCCATCGAACAGACCGAGGCCCAGGCCAGCGAGCTTGACCGGATTGTCGAGGTGTTCCGCATCGAACAGGGTCGGTCCGCCTCGCCAGGCAAGCAGGCGGCGGCGGAAACCCGATCCCGCCCGGCCTTGCGCAGCACCGGCAATTTGGCCCTGTCGAGCGACTGGGAGGCCTTCTAGCCGGTTCTGCTGACGCGGCCTGTCACGACCTTGCACCAGAAGGCAATGGCGGCAGTTGTAACGCCGCGATTGTCATCTGGAGTGAATGATGCAGGTTCTTGAACTGGTTTGTTTCCGCCTCGCCGATAATGATGCGACCAGCTTTCTCGCCGCCAATGAGGCGGTCAATGCATGGGCGCAGAGCCAGCCCGGCTTTGTCAGTCGTACACTGACCGAGGCCGAGGACGGCGAGTGGACCGACATGGTCATCTGGTCCGGAGAGGCGGAGGCCAAAGCTGCGGCAGCCGAGATGAACCGGGTGATGGGCCAGTTTCCGGCCATGATGATGATCGATCCGGCAAGCATTGTCATGCGGCACAGCACCATCCGCTTGGCGGCGTAAGAATGGACGATCTCGACCGGCTGTTGCAGCCACTGCCAGAAAAGATCGGCGGGCTCTGCCGGTCGGTCGTCTCCCAGCTCGCCGCCATGCCGGACCTGTCTGGCACCGTCAAATTCGGCTGGCGCTCTATCAATTTCCGGCACGCGCGGGCCGGTCTTATCTGTGCGGTGTTTCCGCATGAGGACCGGGTCGCGATCTATTTTGAACAGGGCCGGCTGCTCGAGGACCCGGAAGGACTGCTTGAGGGTGATCACCTCAAGAAGGGTCGTTTTATGCGCCTTTGTCCCGGCGACGCTGTGCCGGAGGCCGGATTGGCGATGCTGGTCGGGGAGGCTATCGCACTTTCCTCCGGGCCGGACCTACGTAGAAGCCGATAGGGTTTTGTTAACCATGATATTTACCGCCAAAGGGTCTGATCGGAGCTGAAGCTGGGCTTTGACGGAACGAGGGTGGCATGCAGGAAACACTTCAGCAAAGGCTCGATTTTCTCGGGCTCGGTGCAGATGTGGAGGCGCGGCTCGCCCCCCTATCAGCCCTGATCGAACCCCAGGTGGAGCAGGCCCTGCAGCGGTTTCAGGCGCAATTGGCGACGACGCCCAGCGCCGCGCGCTTCCTCTATGGCCGCGACCGTATCGAGGCCAATGGCGATGGCCTGGCCGAGCATTGGCGGGCCCTGGCTTCGGGACGGTTTGACCGGCAATTTGCCGAGGCCGCGACCCGGATGGGGCAGCGCCACGCGCGGATCGGGCTTGAACCGCGCTGGCATGTGGGCAGCTATGCGAGCCTGGTGGATAGCCTGGTCAGGGGCATGCTGCAGGCGGGAATGGTGTCGGTGCTCAAGACTCGCCGCCCGGCGCTGAGGCTGTTCGGTGGCGCGGACGACAGCCGGATGGTGCAGGCGGTGGATGCCCTGGCGGATGGGCTGGTGGCTCTTCTTTGCGGCATCCTGCTCGATATCGATCTCAGCATGTCTGGCTATCTGGGCAAATTGCGCGAGGAGGGGCTGAATGCCGTCGAAGCCCAGCGTCAGCGCCTGCGTGCCACGATCAGCAAGGCCGGGCGGATGCTGGAACTGGCTGCGGAGGGCCAGCGTGACCCAGATGCCGCAGCGGCAATGGACCCCGAGCTGGCGCCGATCCAGGAGGGGGCAGGGCGGCTGGCTGACAAGGTCCTCACCCTCATCGCCGATCTCGAATCTGCTAGCGCCGCGACACGGCATATCGCCGGTCGCGCGGTGGAGGGGGGCAGGGCGATGCTGTCCGGCCAGGATGAGCGGGTGGCGGCGGCCACTGCCCTGGCCGAAGCCCTGGTGGCGGCGAACGAGCTTGCACAGGATACCGGGGTGACCGCTGAGCTGGAGCGCAGAGTCCGGACGCAGTCCCGGCAGCGCGGGGGAGCCAAGAAATCAGCGGCTGGTGCAGCGCAAGCGTTGTCGGCGCTGCAGGCTGAGCTGGAGACTCTCGCCGCCCTTGCCGAGCAGGTCGAGGGTCTGCAGCTCAATGTGCAACTGGCGACCGCTCAGGAAGGGGGCGGGGCGTTGCAGGCGCTGGGTGCAGGGCTGACCGGGCTCGCCGGTCAGTTGCACGGCGTGCGCACCCGGCTTGACCACCAGAGCCAAGTGCTGGACCGCGCGATGACCCGGCTCAGTGCGACCGTGGAGGGTGCCGACAGCACCAGCGATGTCGTTGGACTGCTGCGCACCCAAGGCGCGGCGCTGGCGGACGCCGCATTGGCGGCCGAGCAATTGCGCCACGACCTTACCGGCGACCTGGCGCAACGGCAGGCCGCCATGGCCGGCCTGCGTGAGGCGCTGGAAGGCGCCGAAGCGCTTGCCGATCTGGCCGCTGCCTTCGCACCGGACTGCGCAGACGAGGTGGATGCGGCGCCCTGCCTGGTCCAGGACCAGGCGGCGCTGGCGGCGCATTGGCATGTTGGTTAGGGGGACCGGCTTGCCCTTTCTCCATGTGACAGGCAAGAAGGCGCCAGCTCGCAAGGGAGACGGATGGCATGGCGCGCATTGGACTGGTGGCCCACGACGACAAGAAGGACGATCTCTGCCGCTGGGCCGAGGCGCACAGGGACAGGCTCGGCCTGCATGAACTCTGGGGCACCGGCACCACTGGCAGCCGCGTCAAGGCTGCGACCGGGCTCGATGTGCATCTGCTCAAGAGCGGCCCCCTGGGCGGCGACCAGCAATTGGGGGCGATGATCTGCGAGGGACGGCTGGATGTCCTCATCTTCTTTATCGACCCGCTTTCGGCCCAGCCGCATGATGTCGATGTCAAGGCGCTGACGCGGCTGGCCACACTCTATGATGTGCCGCTGGCCAACAACAAATCCACAGCAGACGCCGTGCTCGCTGCCGTCCCGAACCCAGCAGAAGGTTGATATTGGGGCGCTCTTGTGAGCAGATGCCGCAAAATTGCCCGGATTGAACCGGGCACACAGGCATTCAGGAACAACCGGGGCGAAATTCAGCTTGTCCTCAGACTTGGTCATAGACGTTCGCAACGTCTCAAAACGCTTTGGCGGGCTTACCGCCGTCAATAATTGCTCCTTGTCGGTCCGTCGCGGCTCGATCACCGGGCTGATCGGCCCCAATGGCGCGGGCAAGTCCACCCTGTTCAACATGGTGGCGGGCAATATCGTCCCTGATGAGGGGCAGGTGATCTTTGACGGAGAAGACGTCACCGGCCTGCCGCCACACCAGCTGTTCCGCATCGGCATGCTGCGCACCTTCCAGATCGCGCATGAATTTTCGCAGATGACGGCGCTGGAAAACCTGATGATGGTGCCGGGCGACCAGCCAGGCGAGCATCTGGTTGATGTCTGGTTCCGCCCCGGCCTGGTCAAGAGCCGCGAAACCGAGGTGCGCAAGAAGGCGCTGGACGTCATCGATTTCTTGAAACTCGGCCATGTGCGCGACGAATTGGCGGGCAATCTCTCGGGCGGCCAGAAGAAGCTGCTCGAACTGGGGCGCACCATGATGGTCGATGCCAAGGTGGTGCTGCTCGACGAGGTGGCGGCGGGCGTCAACAAGACCCTCCTCAATGACCTGGCCGGCAATATCGAGCGCATGAACCGCGAACTGGGCTACACCTTCTTCGTCATCGAACACGATATGGACCTGATTGGCCGGCTCTGTGATCCGGTGATCGTGATGGCGCAGGGCGAAAAGATCGCTGAAGGCCCGATGGCCGAAATTCGCGCCAACCCGGCCATCGTCGAAGCCTATTTCGGCACCCCGGTGGAGGCCGACACTTGATGCGGGTCTCCTTGTCCGAAAACCGGTTCCCACTTTTCGGGGAGACCCGTTGATGCCACTGATCGAACTCAAACACGTCGTCGGCGGCTATGGCGGCGCGCCCATTCTCAATGGTGTCAACATCGCCATCGAGAAGAGCGATATCGGGGTAATTGTCGGACCCAATGGTGCCGGCAAATCGACCACGCTCAAGGCCATTTTCGGGCTGCTCAAAGTCACTGGCGGCACCATCGATTTCGGCGGCGAGAATATTGCCAATTCACTGCCCGACAGGCTGGTGCCCAAGGGCCTGAGCTTCGTGCCGCAGGAAAAGAACGTCTTCACCTCGATGAGTGTCGAGGAAAATCTGGAGATGGGTGCCTTCACCCGCAAGGACGATTTCAAGGGCACCATGGACTGGGTCTACCAGATGTTCCCAGTTCTCGCCGAGAAGCGCCGCCAGCCGGCTGGCGAGTTGTCCGGTGGCCAGCGCCAGATGGTGGCCATGGGCCGGGCGCTGATGAGCAAGCCGAGCCTGCTCATGCTAGACGAGCCATCTGCAGGGCTGTCGCCGCGCTATGTGATCGAGATTTTCGAGACCATTCAGCGCGTCAACAAGGAAGGTGTGGGGATCTTGATGGTCGAGCAGAATGCGCGCCAGGCGCTAGCCTTTGCCACCAAGGGCTTTGTGCTTGCGGGCGGGCAGAACCGCTATACCGGCACCGGGGCCGAGCTGATCGCCGACCCTGAAGTCGCCAAGTCTTTCCTCGGGGGCTGAGCCGTGACCGAAATTGTCTTCTTCATCAATCAGGTGGTCATTTCCGGCCTGGTGCTGGGCTGCATTTATGCGTTGGGGGCCATCGGCATCACGCTGATCTTCGGCATTCTGCGCTTTGCCCATTTCGCCCATTCCGAGCTGATGACCGGCGGCGCTTTCATCGCCTTCCTGCTCGCCTCGGCCTTTGCCGCCTGGGGGATCGTCACGCCCATACCGACCGGTTTCGTGGTGCTGCCCATTGCCATGGTGCTGGCCGCCATTCTGGCGCTGGGGATCGACAAGGGCTTTTATGCGCCGCTCAGGAAGCGCGGCGCCAAGCCGGTGACGCTGCTGATCGCCTCGATCGGCGTGACGCTGATGATCCAGGGGCTTATCCGCCTGTTCTTTGGTGCGGGCTCCTATTCCTTCTTCGAGACCGAAACCAAGGAAATCTTCCGCATTGATACTTCGACCATCGGCTCGACCCGGCCGCTGGTGATCACCGAGCCGCAAGTGCTGATGATCGTGGTGACGCTGGTTTCCGTCATTGCGCTGCACTTCTTCCTCACCCGCTCGCGGCTGGGCAAGGCGATGCGCGCCATGGCCGACAATGCCGATCTGGCACAGGTTTCCGGTATCAATACCGCGCTCGTGGTGCGGGTCACCTGGGTGATTGCCGGGGCGCTGGCCTGCATGGCCGGCACCATGCTGGCGCTGGATGTGACACTCAAGCCCGACCTGGCCTTCAACATCATCCTGCCCATCTTTGCCGCTGCCATTGTCGGCGGGTTGGGCCAGGCCTATGGCGCCATTGCCGGTGGTCTGCTGATTGGCTTTGCCGAGACATTGGCCGTGTTCAACTGGACCATGCTGTTCCGGCCGCTCAATGCGGTGCTGCCTGACTGGCTGCAATTGCCGGCGCAACTGGCGCTGGTGCCCACCGAATACAAGCTTACCGTGGCCTTCGTCATTCTCGTCGTGACCCTGCTTGTCCGACCCACCGGTATCTTCAAGGGAGCCTCGTCATGATCCAGCGTTCCCTTGCCCTGTTCGGCGGGTTGTTCGTCCTTATCCTGGTCATCGGCTGGGTGATGGGCCTGCCCTTCACATCCTCGCGCCTGGTGGAAGCGGCTGCCTATGCGCTGATCGCGCTCGGGCTCAATATCCAGTGGGGCTATGGCGGGCTCTTCAATTTCGGCATCATGGGCTTTCTCATGGTGGGCGGCGCCGCCGTCACCTTCATCTCCTATCCGGTCAATCCCGAGTTCTGGGGGTCGGACGGTCCGATGATGCTGGGCCGGGCGTTGTTCGCCTTTGCAATCGGCGCGCTGATCGTCCTGGCCGCACGGCAGGCCCATCGCATTGGCATTACCGGCAAATGGAAAGGCGCGCTGACCGTTTTGGCCTGGTTCATCGCCTATGTGCTTTATCGCAGCCAGCTCGATCCGGCGGCAGCCTATATCGAGAGCGCTGGTGGCGGCTGGGTCGGCGGCCTGGGCGCCCATCCGGTTCTCGGCTGGGTCTTTGGCGGTGTCCTGGCGGCCGGCATCGCCTATATCGTGGGCAAGATCTGCCTGGGCCTTCGCACCGACTATCTCGCCATTGCCACGATCGGCATTTCGGAAATCATCCGCGCGCTGATCAAGAACATGGATTGGCTGACCCGCGGCACGCTCACCGTCTCACCCATTCCCTGGCCGACGCCACTGCCGCAGGATTACCAGGCCGGCGGCATGGATATTGCCGGCTCGCTGATTGCCGCCCGCGCCGGCTATTTCCTCCTGGCGCTGGTGGTTTTGGGGCTCGTCATGTGGCTGATCTCGCGGGCCTATGCCGGCCCCTGGGGCCGGATGATGCGCGCCATCCGCGACAATCACATCGCCGCCTCCTCCATGGGCAAGAATGTCACCGCGCGGCAGCTGGAAATCTTCGTCTTCGGCTCGGTGCTGATGGGCATTGGCGGGGCCATGCTGGTCAGCTTCGTGCAGATCTTCGATCCGTCCAGCTATCAGCCGATCAACCACACTTTCCTCATCTGGGTCATGGTGATCGTCGGCGGCGCCGGCAATAATTGGGGGGCGCTGTTCGGTGCGGTGCTGCTCTGGCTGGTCTGGGTGGTGTCCGAGCCGCTTTCCAAGGCCGTGTTCGACTTCGTCAGCTATTGGTCGACCAATGCCGGCTGGGGCGCCATTCCCGAAATCGAAGCCCGTTCGGCCCAGATGCGCGTCTTCGTGCTGGGTCTGGTGATCACCATTGCCTTGCGGTTCGCGCCCAAGGGATTGATACCGGAAGTGGTGAAGCGGGAGGATGCGCGCGGCTAGCGCTGCGCCGTCATCCAGAGCCATTGAGTGGGCAGCGCATCAAAACCGCTGCCCATTGTCGTTTCGAGCGCCATGTCGGTCCAACCGGCCGTTCGGTAGACGGCCGTCAACCCCTCAGCAGTTGGGTAGTTATAATAGCGGCCAATGCCGTCACGGCCTTCGCCGCTTCCGGCCTTGAAGCTGGCGACGAACACCCCGCCCGGTCGTATTGCGCGCCGCACACGGGCAAGTATGTTGGGCAGATCGGTAGTGGGCACGTGCAACAGACTGGCGCAGGCCCAGACGCCGTCATACTCGGCCTCGGCGTCCAATTGCTCAAACCGCATCACCCTTGTCCGTGCGCCCAAGCGCGTTTGCGCCTCGGCCACAAGTTCAGGCGTGCCGTCAGTGGCATCGACGTCAAACCCCTGCGCCAGCATGTGTTCGGCATCCATGCCATTGCCGCAGCCAAGTTCGAGGATACGAGCGGCAGCGGGCAGAGCGGCGAGGAAAGACCGTAGCCTTTCGCCCGTCGGTCGGGTGCGATGCAGGGCATAGGTCGCTGCGTTGTCGGCGTAGAAGCGCAAGGTGTCGTCGTCGGTCATGGCTACTCCTCTGAAAGAAAAGGCCCGGGATTGCTCCCGGGCCTCTGCGTTCAGTTCAGTACTCGATCCAACTTACTGGATCAGGCCCTTCTCAACGAAGGTACCGCCTTCAACGGCCAGTTCGACGATGATGCCGTCCACGTCGCCGGCTTCGTCGAAGTCCAGCGCGCCGCCGGCGCCTTCATAGTTGATGTCGGTGCCAGCCGCGATCAGTTCCTTGGCCTTGGCCCATTCACCCGGACGGATGATTTCGCCCGGAGCCGAGGCGACGTCACGCAGGGCGGCAGAGAGGCCGTCGCGCGAGGCCGAACCGTTCTTCTCGATGGCCAGGGCCATCAGGAAGGCAGCGTCATAAGCCTGCGGGGCATAGGTGGCATTGGCCTGGAAGCTGTCGCTGGCAAAGCCGTTGTAGATATCAACCGATTCACCGCTCGGCGCACCGGCGCGGGTGGCGATCAGGCCTTCGACGGCCGAAGCGTCGATACCATTGAGCAGGTCGTCACCGACCATGCCGTCACCACCGACATAGGTGGTGAAGTTGCCGCTCTCGACAGCCTGGCGCAGGATGGTGTTACCCGAAGCGTTGGCATAGGCGAGGATGACCAGGTTCTGGCTGGCAACGAGGTTGCCCAGCTCGGCGCGGTAGTCGGCCTTGCCTTCTTCGTGGGCCAAATTGGCGGCAATGGTGCCACCACCGGCTTCGTAGGCGGCGGCCAGCGCGTCGGCAAAGCCCTTGCCGTAGTCGTTGTTCACATAGGTGATGGCGATGTCGTTGACGCCCTTGGCAAGCAGCAGGTTGGCCAGCTTGACGCCCTGGAGCGCGTCGGACGGGGTGGTGCGGTAGACAAGGTCATTGTCTTCCAGCGTGGTCAGCGCCGGGGCCGAAGAGGCCGGGGAGATGAAGACCACATTGCCCGAGAGGCCCGAGCCGTTGAAGGCGCCGATGGTTTCGCCGGTGCAGAGCGCGCCGACCACGCCGGTGACGTTGTCGGTGTTGATCAGGCGGTCGGCGGCAGCGGCAGCGGCGGTGGCGTCGCAGGCACCGTCGGCGGACAGAATGGTGAGCTCACCACCCAGGATGCCGCCCTGCTCGTTCACCTGGTCCACAACCAGCTCGGCGCCGGCAAAGATCGGCGGGGTCAACGATTCGATCGGGCCGGTAAAGCCGCCGATGAAACCGATGGTGGCGCCGCTGTCCTGGGCCAGGGCCGGAGCGGCCATGGTCAGGGTGGTGGCGGCGACCGCCAGGGTCAGGGTTTTCTTGAACATAGACGTCCCTCTGTTTGCTGTTGGGCGCCGGGTGGCCTTGCTGGCCTCGCTTCTTGCGGCGCGACAACGGTCAAGGGGGCGCAAGACGCGCCCCGCTGGGACCGGACTGTTGCACATTCCGGGCTTGCGTGTCACCGGGGTTTGCGCGCCAAATCCATGAGGCTGGCCGGTTGCTTAACGGGCCGTGCTTGGGCAAGACTGCCGGCTCATTCCTGCATGGCCCGGGAGGCAGAATGCAATTGCAACGGCTCCTCTTTGCCCTCGTTTGCCTCGCCCTGATGGCGACGCCGGTCCTGGCGCAGATCACCGTGCTTGATCAGGCGCAGGATGCGGGGTCGGGCGGGCAAGCCGCGCCGGTGCCCCCGGCAGAACCGCCGCCGCCCTGTGGCACAAGGCCTATTTCGATCGCCCGCATGAGCTGGCCGTCCGCAGCCCTGCTGGCGGAAATTCACGCACGCATTCTGGCTGCCGAGTTCGATTGCGACGTCCGGGTGGTGCAGGGCGACCAGGCGGCGACGGCTTCGTCCATGGGCTCGATCGGCCAGCCGCAGGTGGCGCCCGAATTGTGGATCAACCGTATCGCCGATCTCTGGAACGGTGCCATGGAAGGGCAGATGGTGCGCAGCGCTGCGCCGAGCTATGGCACCAGCCAGTTCGAAGGCTGGTACATGCCCTCGACGCTGGCCGACAGCTTTGCCACCCCGCCAGACGCTGCCGGCCTGGCCGCCGCGCTGCTGCAACTGCAAGATCAGCTGCCGCTGCGCTTCATTTCCTGCCCGCCCGACTGGGCCTGTGCGATCATCAACAAAAACCTGATCAGTGCGCACGGCTTGTCCGGGCTGGTCGACCTGGTCGAGCCGGCCAACCGGCTGGAGATGGACCGGCTGATCGCCGAGGCTCTCAACCGCCGCGAACCGTTCCTGTTCTATTATTGGCAGCCCAATGCCATTCTGGCGCAGCTCGACTTCGTGCCCATCGAGATGGGCGCCTATGAAGAGAGTGCCGCGCAGTGCCTGGCCGATCGCATCTGCGCCGATCCACAGCCCTCAGCCTTCCCGCCGGACAATGTGGTGATCGCGCTGGTCGAAAGGGTCTTTACCGAAACGCCCCTGATCGCCGGTTATTTCCAGCGCGCCAGCCTGCCGCTGGCCGAGATGAACGCGATGCTGGCGCAGCTCAATGCCCCCGGTGCGACCATCGAAAGCATCGCTGACCGCTTCGTGGCCGAGAGAGCCGAAATCTGGGGTGGCTGGCCCGGCCCCAGGCCCTGATGCCGCGCCGTCAGTTCAGATTTTTTTCGACTTGAGAATAGTCCAATTTCTACATGGAGGCTGCTTTTCCAATCAAGAAAAGTGGTCGATTCAGTTTTTGAGCAGGAAGAGCCAGTCTCCCTGGTCAAGAAGAGGCAGTCTGGAAGGTCTGTTATTGGGCAAATAGTGGCGGATTTGACACACAATTCTGCCATCTTTAAGGTCCGTCTCATCCCACAACCGCAGGAGCAGACCTGATGATTTTGAAATCCGGTGGCATTGCCGCCGTGATCGCTGTCGCCTTTTTGTCCGCCGGCAGCCTTCCGGCCGTCGCTCAGGACGCCGGTGCCACCGAATGCGGCACCGATCGCACCATCGATATCGCCGAGATGTCCTGGCCCTCCGCTGCAGCCCTGGCGCATATTCATGCGACGATCCTGGAACAAGGATATGGTTGTGACGTCGAGATCGTGGCCGGCGACACCGTCCCGACCTCTTCGTCCATGATGACCCGCGGAACCCCGGCGGTGGCGCCGGAGCTGTGGACCAGCGCCATTGAGGATGCCTGGGCCGACGCCATTGCCGATGGCACTGTGGTGCAGCTCGCCGACGCCATCACCGATGGCACCGTGGAAGGCTGGTTCATCCCGCAATATACCCAGGACGCCAATCCGGACCTGACCACGGCCGAAGCCGTGATCGCGCGGCCGGACCTGTTCCCCGATCCGGAGGAGCCCAGCCAGGGCCGCCTTTATTCCTGCCCGCCGGGCTGGGCCTGCGAATTGTCGACGTCGGCACTGTTCGAAGCCTTCGACATGGACGAGACCTGGAACCTGTTCTCGCCCGGTTCGGGCGGCGCGCTTGACGCCTCGATTGCCCGTGCCTTCACCCGCGAAGAGCCGATCCTGTTCTACTATTGGGGTCCCACGGCCATTCTGGGTAAGTATCCGGCCGTGCAGCTCGATATCGGTGAGACCGATATGGAGGTCTATCAGTGCAACACCAATCCCGATTGTGAAGAGCCGGCCGGCGTGACCGCCTATCCGTCCAGCCCTGCCGTGATCGGTGCAGCGGCGTGGATTCAGGAAGATGCTCCGGTGGTTGCCGAGTACTTCTCCAAGGTTGGCCTGACCAATGCGCAGATCTCCGAGCTTCTGGTCTATGGCGATGAAAACCAGGCCGATGCCGAGGAAACCGCCGAGAATTTCCTCAAGACCAAGCAGGATGTGTGGACCCAGTGGGTTCCGGCCGACGTGGCCGACAAGGTGCTGGCCGCGATTGGCTAGCATCAGTCCCTGACTTTCCTCACAGCGGCCGGGTTCCGACCCGGCCGTTTTGTGCGTCCGATCCCCAAACCAACCCGGGCTGCTTTCGGGATCGCACGCCAAGACCGGTCCTCTTTTGAGAAAGAGCCAAGATGTTTCCAGAACTGATCGATACCCGCCCCTGGCGCCGCGCCATCGATGATGGCCTGAATTGGGTCGTGCGCAATTGGGGCGACGAATTCGAGGCGGCGGCCTATCCGCTGCTGATGCTGCTCAACTTCATTGAAGACGTGCTCATCGCCACCCCCTGGTGGCTGATCATGGGCCTGCTGGTCGGCATTGCCTGGCTGGCCACGCGCCGCTGGCAATTGCCGGTGATCGTGTTGTTCTCGCTGTTCTTCCTGGGCATCATGGAACTGTGGGAAGACGCCATGGCCACCACCGCGCTGATGATCGCGGCGACCATTACGGCCATCATCTTTTCCATTCCGCTGGGCGTGTGGATGAGCCGCTCGGCGCGGGTGCGGCAGGTGGTGACCCCGCTGCTCGACCTGATGCAGACCATGCCCAGCTTCGTCTATCTGATCCCCACGGTGATGATCTTCGGGCCGGGCAAGATTCCGGCGCTGATCGCGACCATCGTCTACGCGGCGCCGCCCCTGGTGCGCCTCACCGATCTGGGGCTGCGCTCGGTCGACCCGGCGGTCATGGAAGCCAGCCGCGCTTTTGGCACCACGCCGAGCCAGCGTCTGTTTGGCGTTCAGATCCCACTTTCGCTGCCAACTATCCTGGCCGGGGTCAACCAGACCACCATGATGGCGCTGGCCATGGTGGTGATCGCCTCGATGATCGGTGCCGGGGGCCTGGGCTATCAGGTGCTGCAGGGCATTGGACGGCTCGAGGTCAGCCGTGGCCTCTTTGCAGGCCTGGGAATTGTGGTTCTGGCCATCATCTTCGACCGCATCACCCAATCCTTCGGCAAACAGCTCCAGGCCCGCATCGGCCTGGCGGAGGCCCGCTGACATGCATGACGTGAAAACCGATACCAACCTGGCCATCCGCATGCGGGGCGTCACCAAGATCTTCGGGGATGATCCGCAGAGCGCGCTGGCGCTATTGCAGAAGGACAAGTCGAAATCCGAGGTGCAGGCCGAAACCGGCCATGTGGTGGGTCTCGACAATGTTTCGCTCGATATTGCCCGGGGTCAGATCTTCGTGGTCATGGGCCTGTCCGGCTCGGGCAAGTCGACCCTAATCCGTCACGTCAACAGGCTCATTGATCCGACCGCCGGCGAGATCATCGTGGAGGGCAGGGATGTGCTCAAGATGAGCCTGCCGGACCTCCGGACCTATCGCCGCAATACCGTGGCCATGGTGTTCCAGAAGTTCGGCCTGTTGCCGCACCGCTCGGTGATCGACAATGTCGCCTATGGGCTGGAGGTGCGCGGGGTCAGCAAAGCCGAGCGGCTCGAGCGGGCCGCCAAGTGGATCGAGACGGTGGGGCTTTCGGGCTATGAGCAGAGCCGGCCGCGCCAGCTTTCAGGCGGCCAGCAGCAGCGTGTGGGCCTGGCCCGTGCGCTGGCGCTCGATACCGATATTATCCTGATGGACGAGGCGTTTTCCGCGCTCGACCCGCTGATCCGCTCCGGCATGCAGGACCAGCTGGTCGACCTGCAGAAGAGCCTGGGCAAGACGATCCTGTTCATCACCCACGATTTCGACGAGGCCCTCAAGATTGCCGATCGCATTGCCGTGCTCAAGGACGGGGCGGTGCAGCAGGAGGGCAAGCCCGAGGATATCGTGCTCAAGCCCGCCAATGAGCATATCGAGGAGTTCGTGCGGGAAGTGAACAAGGCGCGCGCCATCCATGTCCGCACCATCATGGAACGCGGGTCCTTTGAAGACTGCGAATACAAGGTGCCCGCTGATGCGCGCTGCGAAGACGTGCTGCCCTATTTTGCCGAGCACCAATGGGTGGGCGTCACCGATGATGACGGCAAGCAGATCGGCCGCGTGACCGCCAAGCGCATCATCGGTGCGCTGGCGCGCTACACGCCGGGCGTGGGCGAAAGCTAGCGCTTAACGCCACAGCAACCATTCGGGAAAGGGGCGTCCGCATTGTCACCTGGCTGTCGCACAGGGGCATTAGCGTGGCGCCCCTTCTGGTGCTCGCCCTGAGCTAAAATTCTTCTTTTTCAGTAATTTAGGATTGATTCACAGTTGCTGGGCCATGGTTGCGCCCAAGCTCGACTAGCCAGGTTACGCCATGAAGGCCCGTCCCAGTTTTGCGTTTGTCGCGGAGGCCCATGACCGGTTGCGCATCGTGGTCGGGTGCATGGCCGGAATTCTCCTGATCCTCAATGTCATCAGCGCGCTGGGTGGCCCCTGGCAGCCGGAGATGGCCTGGACAATGGCCGGCCTAGCCGGCGCCATTCCGATCATGCTGCTGGTGACGCAAAGGCTGGTGCGCCGGCGGATTGCTGAGGCCCAGACGGCGGTCAGCGAGGCGCTGGCCTCGGCCCATCGTGACGCGCTGACAGGCACGTTCACCCGCTCCTATTTCCTCGACGAACTCAGGCGCTACGCCAGTGGCGGTTCCCTGTCTGCCCTGGGCTATCTCCAGATCGACATGGACAATCTCAAGGTGCTCAATGACAGCGCCGGCCACCCTGCAGGCGATGCGGCACTGGTGACCCTGGTGCGGGAGATGCAGGCCCTGTTGCCGGGGGCGATTATCGGGCGGCTGGGTGGCGACGAATTCGGGGTGCTGATCCCCGGCCATGACAACAAGCCGGCCCTGTGCCGGTTGGGCGAGCAGTTGTTGCGCCACTTGAAAAATGGTCACACCATCGCCGGGCGGACGACGCCGCTTTCGGCGACCATCGGGGTGGCCCTGGCGCCGCTCGACAGCGACGATCCCAATGAGCTGATCGCCATTGCCGACCTGGCGCTCTATCGCGGCAAGCAGGCCGGGCGCGGTTGCGTGGTTCCCTTTGATCCCGACATGCTGGGCGAGGAGCGCTACAAGCGCTTCATCGAGCGCGAACTGCGAGCCGCCATTCTGATGGATGAGCTGGAGCTGCACTACCAGCCGGTCTTTGACAGCCAGACGCGCACCGTGAAGTCGCATGAGGCGCTGGTGCGCTGGCGGCATCGGGTGCGGGGCATGATCGCCCCGGACAAGTTCATTGGCGTGGCCGAACAGAGCAGCCTCATCGACCGGCTGGGCGAATGGGTGCTGCGGCGGGTCTGCGCCGATATCGGGCGGCTGGGTGGCCCGGTGGCGGTCAATGTCTCGCCCAAGCAGCTGCGCCGGGCTGAATTTGCCGAGGCGTTCTCCGATATCCTGATGGAAACCGGCACGGCCCCGACCAGCATCATTGTCGAAATCACCGAGAATGCACCGCTCGAGAAGAACAGCGTCGAAATGGCCAATCTCGCCGCCCTCAGGGCCATGGGCATTCGCGTGGCCGTCGATGATTTCGGGGCCGGGCATGCCAGCCTGCACTATCTCAGGGACTTCGCCTTCGACATCATCAAGATCGATCGGACCTATGTCGCCCAGTTCTCGGCCAATCCGGTCAATGCCATGATCGTTTCGGCAGTCTGCGACATTGCCCGGGCGCTGTCGCTGGAAGTGGTCGCCGAAGGCATCGAGACCGAGGAACAGCTGCGCATGCTGACCGAGGCGGGGTGTACGGCATTGCAGGGCTATCACCTGGGGCGCCCCGCGCCGCTGGCCGGGCACAAGATCGTCTGCGCTGCCTGAGGTCTGCGACAGCTCCATGACAGCTTTGCCCGGCCTGCCAGTTGCGCGCCACCTGCCCGCATGGCTATAACGGGGCCATCGCGCGCCAGCGCCATGCCTGCACATTCGGGGCCGGGTGTACGCCGTCCAGCGCGCCGACGGCCGGAATTGCAGGGGCTTATGGGGAGAAACGAGCCTTGGAATTGAAGCGGATCAACGATCACGTCAGCGTCTCAGGACAGATTCAGCCTGAGGACGTGAAAACGCTCAAGGACCTGGGCTTTGTGGCCATCGTCAACAACCGGCCGGATGGCGAAGCGCCCGACCAGCCGGCCGGAGCGGAAATAGAAGCGGCCGCCAAGGCTGCCGGGCTTGCCTATCACGCCATCCCGCTGGGCCGCGAAGGGGTCAACCCTGACCTCGTCAATGCTACCAAAGCCGTGCTTGAGGGGAGCAACGGCAAGGTGTTCTGCTTTTGTCGGTCGGGCACGCGTTCGACCACGCTCTGGGCGCTGAGCCAGGCTGGGGAGGCCCCGGCCGACCAGATCATCGCCCAGGCGGCCGAAGCCGGTTACGACATGAGCCATCTGGCCGGCTATCTCGGCCAGAAATAGACCCAAGTTTTCGGCGGTTGGGCGGACAACCGTCCATGCCGCCGGTAGTGCTGAGCCGGACCGCATGCGGTCCACGCCCCCTCCTGCTCGGAATGGACACCAATGCCCATCAAGAAAATTCTCGTCGCCAATCGCAGCGAAATCGCCATCCGCGTGTTTCGTGCCGCCAATGAGCTGGGTCTGAAGACCGTCGCCGCCTATGCCGAAGAGGACAAGCTGGCGCTGCACCGGTTCAAGGCCGACGAGGCCTATCTTATCGGCAAGGGCAAGGGCCCGGTCGAAGCCTATCTCCAGATCGATGAATATATCCGCATCGCGCGCATTTCCGGGGCCGATGCCATCCATCCCGGCTATGGGCTGCTTTCGGAAAGTCCGGAATTTGTCGATGCCTGCGAAGATGCCGGCATCACCTTTATCGGTCCGCGGGCGCAGACCATGCGCGACCTTGGCAACAAGGTGGCCGCCCGCAATATGGCGATCAAGGCCGACGTGCCGGTGGTGCCGGCCACCGAAGCGCTGCCTGACGACATGGACGCGGTCAAGAAGATGGCCGCCGAGATCGGCTATCCGCTGATGCTCAAGGCCAGCTGGGGCGGCGGCGGGCGCGGCATGCGCCGGATCATGGACGAGAAAAGCCTTGTCCATGAGGTGTCTGAGGGTAAGCGCGAAGCCAAGGCCGCCTTCGGCAAGGACGAGATGTATCTCGAAAAGCTGATCGAGCGCGCCCGCCATGTCGAGGTGCAGCTGATTGGCGATGATCACGGCAATCTGGTGCATCTATTCGAGCGCGACTGCTCGGTGCAGCGGCGCAACCAGAAGGTGGTTGAACGCGCCCCCGCGCCCTATCTTTCCGACGACGTCCGCAAGAGCCTCACCGATGCGGCGGTGCGCCTGGGCAAGGCCGCCAATTATCGTGGCGCCGGCACGGTCGAATTCCTCATGGATGCCGATACCGACAAGTTCTACTTTATCGAAGTGAACCCGCGTATCCAGGTCGAGCATACCGTTACCGAGGAAGTGACGGGCATCGACATCGTCAAGGCGCAGATCCACCTGCTCGATGGCGCCGTCATCGGTACGCCGGAATCGGGTGTGCCGCTGCAAGAGGACATCAAGCTCAACGGCAATGCCATCCAGTGCCGTGTCACCACCGAAGACCCGGAACAGAACTTCATTCCCGACTATGGCCGCATCACTGCCTATCGCGGTGCCACCGGCTTCGGCGTGCGCCTTGATGGTGGCACCGCCTATTCGGGCGCGGTGATCACCCGCTATTACGATCCGCTGCTGGAAAAGGTCACCTGCTGGGCGCCCAGTGCCGACGAGGCCATCGCTCGCATGCATCGTGCCTTGCGCGAGTTCCGTATTCGCGGCGTCGCCACCAATCTGGCTTTCCTTGAAAACATCATCACGCACCCGGACTTTGTCGAGAACCGCTACACGACGCGCTTTATCGACACCACGCCGGACCTGTTCAACTTCAAGCCGCGCAAGGACCGGGCGACCAAGCTCCTGACCTATATTGCCGATGTGACGGTCAATGGGCACCCGGAAGTGCGCGACCGGCCGCGGCCACCAGCCGACGCGGCAGCGCCGATCGTGCCGGAATTCCCGCCGCTTGCAGTGATCGAAGGCAGTCGCCAGGTTCTGGATCGCGATGGCCCCGCGGGCCTGGCCAAGTGGATGAAGGCGCAGAACCGGGTGCTCTTCACCGACACCACGATGCGCGATGCGCATCAGTCGCTGCTGGCGACGCGCATGCGGAGCTTCGATATCACCCGCATTGCCCAGGCCTATAGTCGCGGGCTGCCAAACCTGTTCAGCCTGGAATGCTGGGGCGGGGCGACATTCGATGTCTCCATGCGCTTCCTCAACGAGGACCCGTGGGAGCGGCTGCGCCAGGTGCGCGAGGGCGCGCCCAATATCCTGACGCAGATGCTGCTGCGCGGCTCGAACGGGGTGGGCTACACCAACTACCCGGACAATGTCGTCAAATTCTTCGTCAAGCAGGCGGCCGAAGGCGGCGTCGATGTGTTCCGTGTCTTTGACTGCCTCAACTGGGTCGAGAACATGCGCGTCTCCATGGACGCGGTGATCGAGGCCAACAAGGTCTGCGAGGGCGTCGTCTGCTATACCGGCGACATGCTGGACCCCGACCGGTCCAAATATGACCTCAAATATTACGTCGCCCTGGCCCGGGAGCTGGAAGAGGCCGGCGCCCATGTGCTGGGCATCAAGGACATGGCGGGGCTGTTGAAGCCCGCTGCTGCCCGCAAGCTGATTGCAACCCTCAAGGAAGAGATCGGCCTGCCCATTCACCTGCATACCCATGACACCTCGGGCGCTGCCGCGGCGACGGTGCTGGCGGCGGTGGATGCCGGGGTCGATGCTGTCGATGCGGCCATGGATGCCCTGAGCGGCACAACCAGCCAGCCGACGCTTGGCTCGCTGGTGGCGGCCATGGCCGATACCGATCGTGATCCGGGGCTCGACGCCAAGGCAATCCGGCAAATCTCGTTCTACTGGGAAGCGGTGCGGACGCAGTATCGCGCCTTCGAGAGCGACTTGAAGGGTGGCGCTTCAGAGGTTTACCTGCACGAAATGCCGGGCGGGCAGTTCACCAATCTTAAGGAACAGGCCCGTTCGCTGGGGCTGGAGACGCGGTGGCACGAGGTCGCCCAGACCTATGCCGACGTCAACCAGATGTTCGGCGATATCGTCAAGGTGACGCCGTCATCCAAGGTGGTGGGTGACATGGCGCTGGCCATGGTTTCGGCCGGCATTACCCGCGCCGATGTCGAGAACCCGGACAAGGACATTGCCTTCCCCGACAGCGTCGTCGGCTTCTTTGCCGGCGATCTCGGCCAGCCGCCGGGCGGTTTCCCGCAGGCGCTGCAGAAGAAGGTGCTCAAGGGCAAGCAGGCGCTCAGCGAACGTCCGGGTTCCTATCTGAAGGATGTGGATCTGGAGGCCGAGCGCAAGAAGGTCTCTGAGGAGCTTGGCGTTGCGGTCGATGACTACCGCCTTGCGTCCTATCTGATGTACCCCAAGGTCTATTCGGATTTCGAGAAGACCCAGGATATGTACGGCCCCACCGAAGTGTTGCCGACCCCGGTCTATTTCTATGGGCTGCAGGAAGGTGACGAACTGCTGGTCGATATCGAAAAGGGCAAGACGCTCGTCGTCACCTATCAGGGTCGCGCGCCGACCAATGAAAAGGGCGAGGTGCGCTGCTTCTTCGATCTTAACGGTCAGCCGCGCACCATCACCGTGCCGGATCGTTTGAAGGCCGGGGATGTGGTGGTGCGCGCCAAGGCTGCAGCGGGCGATCCGAAACAGGTCGGCGCCCCCATGCCCGGGGTTATTTCGACCCTGGCGGTCAAGGAGGGCCAGGCAGTCAAGGCCGGCGACGTGCTCTGCTCGATCGAAGCCATGAAGATGGAAACCGCCATTCATGCCGAAGTCGATGGCACGGTGGCGGAACTGCTGATCAAGCCGGGCGACCAGATCGACGCCAAGGACCTGCTCGTGCGGCTGGACTAAGCTGTGCACATTCTGGCGCTACGGACGTTGAAAACGTTCTGGGAGAAGCACCCCCAGGCCGAACGTCCGTTGCGCGAATGGTATGCCACAGCGTCCAGAGCGCGTTGGCTGACGCCGCAGGACATCAAGAACGCGTTTGGCGGAAACGTCGACTTTCTGGCCGACAATCGCAGCGTCTTTGACATCGGCGGTAACAAATACCGGCTGATAACCTACAACGCTTACGCTTTTGGCCTTATATATGTGAAGTTCGTCGGCACACACGCCGACTACGACAAGATTGATGCAGGGACGATAGATGAACATTAGGCCCATCCGAACGGAGGAGGACCTGACCTGGGCTCTCGCCGAGGTTGAGCCTTATTTTCTCAACGAACCGGAAAAGGGAACGGAAGAGGCTGTTCGCTTTGAGGTTCTTGCAGATCTCATTCGCGCCTATGAGACGCTGCATTGGTCAATCGAGGGGAACGATACCGCTGCGGACAGTGACCAGCGTTATGTGCACAGGGGCAGGACGTATAATGATCTTGCCTCCGTCCGGGTTGCCATCAGGAAGACGCAAATGACCAAAACTGGAAGAAGAAGCAGCCTCATGGGCGCTTCCTCCGGCAGATTTGTTGCTCGTCCCAACCTGAGGGGAAGCAGGATTAGGCGGTCTTTGAAGGCAGGCTAATGGGGCATCCGAGGGGAGGAAGCTATTTCCGTCGTGCCGTGCCGTCGACGGTCGGACCATATTTGCCCGCATAGACCTTGGCCGGCACTGGCAGCCGGCTGACGATCCAGCTGACCATCAGCGGCACCAGCACGATATCGTCCACCCAGCCGAGCAGCGGGATGAAGTCGGGCAGGATGTCGAAGGGGTTCACCAGGTAAAAGGCGACGAAGAGCGTTGCGGCCTTGAGATGAAACGGCGTCTCTGGCGCCCAGAAGGCTTTCCAGAGCTGCACGACTTCCTTGCGGAACAGGATGAGGCGGGTGAAGAGCATGGTCATCATGGTTCATAGATGGCCCCGGCCCGGCCTGGTTCAAGATCGGCGGGATCACATTTGTGATGCCGGCCGGCCTCGCCGCCTCACGTCTTTCGCCGTGCGGCCTTGCGCGCTTCGGCCTTGGCCAGGTTTTCCGCAATCCGCGCCTTGACGATGCGGGCGATCAACTCGTCCGGCGGCAGCGCGTCGGGCGGAAACTGCAGCGTGCCCTTGGAGGTGCGCCAGGGCGCGATCTCCTCTTCCATGCCAGTGAAAACGGCATTGCCCATGGGAAAGAGCGAACAGTGCTTCTTGAAGGCGCAATAGCTGACGAGCGGGCCATGGAAGCCAATGCCTGGCATGGCATAGGTGATGATCTCCTCGGCCTCGGGGGCCGCTGCCCGAATGGTCTGGCGCAGATGCGCGATGGCGTCGCGGAAGGGCGGTGACAGGCCGGCGATATAGGCATCGATCGTGCTCGAAGCGTCATTCTGGTCAGGCATTGGGGGCACCCCGCACACTGCTGTCACGCTATTGTTCAGTTGCCAGCGTCAAAGGGAAGTCCTATCTCGGGGGCATTGGAACAAAGAGGTTTGCACATGGCGGGTCCCGCAGCGCGCAGGCAATCGGTGGGCGTCAATGTGGGCGGCGTCATGGTGGGCGGTGGCGCCCCCGTGGTGGTGCAGTCCATGACCAATACCGACACCGCCGATATCGACGCGACCGTCCGCCAGGTCATGCAATTGGCCCGCGCCGGCTCGGAAATCGTGCGCATCACCGTCGACCGCGACGAGAGCGCCGCCGCCGTGCCGATCATCCGCGACCGCCTCGCCTTCATGGGTTATGACGTACCGCTGGTGGGCGATTTCCACTATATCGGCCACAAGCTTCTTACGGACCATCCGGCCTGTGCCGAGGCGCTGGCGAAGTACCGCATCAATCCGGGCAATGTCGGCTTCAAGGCCAAGCGCGATACCCAGTTCGCGACGCTGATCGAGATTGCCAACACATACGACAAGCCTGTGCGCATCGGGGTCAATTGGGGCTCGCTGGACGAAGAGCTTCTTACCAAGCTCATGGATGAGAACGCGGCTTCGGATGCGCCGATCTCGGCCGCTGCCGTGCAGCGCGAGGCGATCATCCAGTCCGCGCTCCTCTCGGCCGCCCGAGCCGAGGAACTCGGCATGGCGCGCAACAAGATCCTGCTCTCGACCAAGGTCTCCGACGTCCAGCACCTGATCGCTGTTTATCAGGACCTTGCCGCCCGTTGCGATTATGCGCTGCATCTGGGGCTCACCGAGGCCGGCATGGGGTCCAAGGGCATCGTCGCCTCCTCGGCGGCGCTGGGCATATTGCTGCAGCAGGGGATTGGCGACACGATACGCATTTCCCTGACCCCCGAGCCGGGTGGCGACCGCACGACGGAGGTCAAGGTTGCGCAGGAATTGCTGCAGACCATGGGCTTCCGCCAGTTCCTGCCGGTGGTGGCGGCGTGCCCGGGTTGCGGGCGCACCACCTCGACGACCTTCCAGACGCTGGCCAAGGAGATCCAGGACCATCTCAACACCTCCATGCCCGAATGGCGCGAGCGCTATCCGGGCGTCGAGACGCTGTCGGTGGCGGTGATGGGCTGCATCGTCAATGGGCCGGGGGAAAGCAAGCATGCCAATATCGGCATTTCCTTGCCCGGCACTGGGGAAACGCCCGCGGCGCCGGTCTTTGTCGATGGCGAAAAGGTCGCCACCCTGCGCGGCGCCGATGTGGCCGACCAGTTCAAGGCGATGGTGGCCGATTATATCGAGCGCAAGTTCGGCAATGGAAAGCAGGATGCCGCCGAATAGCGGCACTATGCCAGGTTAAGTCGGAACTCTCCTCCGATTGCGGGATTGGGCCTTGCAAGGGGCGAAACAACAAAACCCGCTAGGAGGAACTCATGCAATTGAGCAAAACCCTTTGTGCCGCACTTGGCTTCAGCCTGGTCGGAATGGCCGCGGCACAGGCCGCCCAATCCACCGCGTCGCTCAATGTGCGCTCGGGGCCCAGCACCAGTTATCGCGTCGTGGACGTGCTTTATCAAGGCGAGACCGTCGATGTGGAGACCTGCCAGTCGGGCTGGTGCCGTATCAACCACAATGGCCCGGATGGTTGGGTCTCGGCCCGCTATCTGACCGATCGTGGTGACGGGGGCGGGCAGCAGGATTCGGGCTCGGGTGCCTCCGTCTCGGGTAATGCGCGCGCCACAGCGGCTCTGAATGTGCGCTCGGGTCCGGGCACCGGCTATCGTGCCATCGACGTGCTTGATCGCGGGGAACGCGTGCAGGTCGAGCGTTGCCAGTCGGGCTGGTGCCGCATCAATCACAATGGACCTGATGGCTGGGTTTCGGCCCGCTATCTCAGCAATGCTGGCGGAGGTGGCCAGCAGAGTGCGGAACCTGACGTCAGCTTCAGCTTCAACGTGCCGGGCTTCTCGTTCTCCGTTGGCAATGGCGGCGATTTCCAGCCGCGTCCGGGCCGGCCCAGCGGTGAAGTCTGCTTCTATGAAGATTACAATTACCGCGGTGCCAGCTTCTGTGCCCAGCCGGGCGATCGCGATGCCAGCCTGGGCAGCTTCAATGATCGTATCTCGTCCATCCGGGTGCGCGGCGATGCCCAGGTACAGGTGTGCGAAGACTTCAATTTCAATGGCCGGTGTGCCGTATTGGATCGCAACCGCCCCAGCCTGCAGGGACGGAACAATGACATCATTTCGTCCTATCGCGTGCGCTGATAGCGATATCTGGTGAAAGTCTGGCCAGCCGGTCCGCCGGCTGGCTTTCTTATGCGCTCAGGCCTTCTGCCTGTCCCATTCGGGCAGCGGAAACAGCCGGTCATAGGCCCAGTTGAAGACCAGCGCATAGCCCATGTAGAAGAGGGCGAAGGCCAGATCCATGACCAGCGCTTCCCAGAGGCTGATGCCGAGATAAAGCGCGATCAGCGGCATCAGCATGAGCAGGAGCCCGATCTCGAACAGCACGGCATGGACAATGCGCGCGACAAGAGTTTTCTCCGTCGACCGCCCGAGGGCCTTGAGGGCATGGTCGAAGCCGAGATTGTAGATGTAGTTCCACGCCATGGCGATGGTCGCGCTGCCGATGACGATGACGGCGCTGTCTCCGGCATGCAGCTGAAACACGAAGGCGCCCAGAGGCGTCGCCAGCAAGATGCCGATGATCTCGAAGGAAATGGCGTGGCGGATGCGGTCGGCTGCGCTGCGCATGGAAGTCCCCTTTGGGCTCCGGGCCGTCCCGCACGCTGATCCCGGTTGTCGGGGGAGGTCGTCCTCACAGGTCGGCATATAGACCCGGTCCGCCCCCTCCGGCAAGCGTTGGCAGGCAGGTCAGATGGTCCGGGGATGCAAGGCAAAGACCGCGGCATGCACAGGACTTTTGCCGCCCATGTCCTCGACATCATATTCGGCCAGAAGGTCGAGGCGGTCGAGTGGTAGGGATCGCCGGAACGGATCGCCGATCAGAACGTGTGTTCCTGCGCTTGCGGCCTGCATCAGGATCGGCAAGGTCTCGGCCACGACGGCCTCATCGTAGAACACATCGCCGGCCAGGATGATATCGGCCTCTGGCAGGCCTGGTTGGTCCCACAAATCGAGCGCAACGCCGTTGGCCTGAGCGTTGAGGCGGGCAGCAACCGGCGCGATGGGATCGGCGTCCACGGCCCAGACCCTGGCGGCGCCGGCCCTGGCCGCAGCAATGCCGACCAGGCCCGAACCGGTTCCGAAATCCAGCACCGTCCTGCCTGCCAGCAATTGGGGATGATCACGCAAGTACAGGGCCAGCGCCGCGCCCCCACCCCAAGCATAGGCCCAATAGGGGGCCTCATCGTCCAGCCCCTCACTGGCCAGCCAGCCGACAAGGCCGCTTTGCGGGGTCGGCGTATGGATGGCAATATCGGGACGAAAAGGCAGGGCGCGCAGGGGCATGCGGCCGCTGATGAAGTCGTGGGCGCGCTGGTTCAGCCCGGCAATTGGCACGCATCCACCCATTTGCCGCCGCACAGTTCGGCCAGGCGATCGACGCTCAGTTTCACGGATGAGTGGGTATCGCCGGCTGCCGGGATCACCAGGTCATAAATTTTGAGCGAGGTGTCGAGAAAGATCGGCAGCGGGGCGGGCAGGCCGAAGGGGCAGACCCCGCCAACCTGGTGGCTGGTCAGGCGCAACACGTCCTCGGCGCCCAGCATGCGGGGCCGTCCGCCAAAGGCGGTCTTGGATTTCTGGTTGTCCAGTCGCGCATCGCCGCGGGTCACCAGCAGAAATTCGTCGCCATTGACCTTGATGCAAAGTGTCTTGGCGATCTGCCCAGGCTCCACCCCATGCACCTGGGCGGCCAATTGCACCGTGGCGGTGGACTCGCCGGTGACAATGACGGAGAGGTCAGGCGCACGCGCGGCAAGGTCAGAACGGACGGTGTCGAGGCTCATCAATCTTTCTCAGAACAGCTTGGCCAGTTTCTCTTCGAACTCGGCGCGCATCTTGTAGTGCACCGGGGTCTTGAGCACACGTTGCATCAGTTCGGGCTCGATATCGCGCACGCCTTCAAGCGCCAGCAATTGGCTGACGGTGATCCGGTCGCCGGCAAAGGGTACGTGGATGACCGGCTCGCCCGGCTTCACCCGGCCCGCTTCGATCACCCGGCAATAGGCACCGGGGCGCCCGGCCCTGAAGAATTGCTTGACCCAGGCGGGGCTGCCCATGCGCGCCGCAAACACGCTGCAGGGGGTGCGGTGAGACGTCACCTCCAGCACCACATCGTCGATTTCGAAACGGTCGCCAACGCAGACGCTGCGCCCTCCGACCCCGCCAATGGTCAGGTTCTCGCCAAAAGTGCCGGGGGCGATGTCGCGCTCCAGCGTCCTGCTCCACCAGGCGTAGTCGTCTGCGAAATAGAGATAGACCGCCTGGTCGACGCCACCGTGATGCTTGCGGTCGATGATCGCGTCGCCCTCAAGGCCCTGCTTGCCGATCTCCACCTCGAGATCATCCGGCACTGGTTCCTTGTAGATGCCGGTCATGGAGGATTTGGCCGGAATGGGTCGGGGCGTGCCGATATTGACGCTTTGCAAGATGGCCATGGCCTAGTTCTCCCGGCTGGCGAAGAAGCGGGCGGTGGCGCGCAGGCCATCCGCCCGGGGCCCAAACGTGCGAAGGGCGGAAATGGCTTCATGGACGGTCTTGTCAAGCATGGCGCGGGCACCCTCGAGACCGAGCCGCGCCACGATGGTCTGCTTGCCAAGGCCGGCGTCCTTGCCGGTCGCCTTGCCCATGGCCTGGGGGGTTGCGGTCACGTCGAGAATGTCGTCGGCCAGCTGGAAGGCGCGCCCGGCGGCCTCGGCATAGGCGGTCAGGGCGGAGAGGGCCCGTGCATCCGCGCCGCCCAATATGGCGCCCATGCGCACCGAGGCGCGGATCAGGGCGCCGGTTTTCATGGCCTGCATGATGGCGATGTCATCTTCGGAAAAGCCGCCCTGCTCGCCCTCGATGTCGCGCATCTGTCCGCCGACCATGCCGCCGACGCCGCTGCCGGCGGCCAGTTCAGCCACCAGCCGGATGCGCACCTCGGCATCGGGATGGCATTGGGGGTCGGCCAGCACGGCAAAGGCATGGGTCAGCAAGGCGTCGCCGGCCAAGATGGCCGTGGCGTCGTCATAGGCCTTGTGCACGGTGGGGCGCCCGCGCCGCAGGTCATCATCATCCATGGCGGGCAGATCGTCATGGATGAGCGAGTAGCAATGCACCATTTCCACCGCCAGCCCGGCGGGCAGGGCGGCTTCGCGAGGCATTGAAAAGATGGCGGCGGCCTGGCGCACCAGCAAGGGCCGCAGGCGCTTGCCCCCCTCCAGGCTCCCGTGGCGCATGGCGGCCACCACCCGATCGGCGGCCGGGCCGGGGCCGGAAAGCCGCGCGCCGGAGAGATAGTCTGAGAGCCCGGCCTCTATGGCGCGGGCGCAATCGGCGCTGTCGGCAGAAAAGTCGTACATGGCGATGTTGCTAGCGTTTTGGATGAGGGGCGGCAAGACGTTCCTGCAAGGTCGGCACCCCACCCTCATTGCCTCCCCATCCAGGGGAGGGATGCACAAGCCCGACGCTCGGAGTTCATCGTCTCCCTCCCCTTGTGGGCTTCGATCCGTCCCGGAGGTCAAATCTCTCCCGAGGAGAGATTTGAGGGGAGGTGGATCAAGGGTGAGGGTATTGGCCTGCAGCGGGGATATCGGTACACAGCCAGCATGCCTCGGCGCAAGAAAACTCTCTGGCACTATCTCCGCATTCCGCTCGGCATCCTTGCCATGCTGGTCGCCGTCCCCCTGGTGCTGACGCCGCTTTATCTGGTGGTCCAGCCTGTGTCGGTGCCCATGCTCACCCGCATGCTCACCGGCCAGAGTGTCACGCGGGAATGGCGCGATATCGACGATATTTCCGATCGGTTGAAGGCGTCGGTGATCCTCTCCGAGGATGGGCAGTTTTGCCGCCATTGGGGCATTGATGTCGCGGCCCTGCGCGCCGAGGTCGAAAACTATCTGGCAGGCGAAGAGGCACGCGGCGCTTCGACATTGACCATGCAGGTGGCGCGCAATCTCTTCCTGTGGAACGGTCAAAGTGTCATCCGCAAGGCGCTCGAAGTGCCCCTGGCGGCCTATGTCGACCTGGTGCTGCCCAAGCGCCGGATCATGGAAATCTATCTCAACATCGCCGAATGGGGACCGGAGGGCGAATTCGGGGTGGCGGCCGGCGCGCAACGGGCGTTTGGCCGCGAACCGCAGAACCTCGATTGGCGGACGGCGAGCCTGCTCGCGGTGACCCTACCCAATCCGATTGTCCGCAACCCCGCCCGCCCGAGCGCGGGCCTGGTGCGCGTGGCCGGGATCGTCGAAAACCGGGCCCGCCAATATGGTGAACGCGCGGCCTGCGTCGGACAGAATGGACGGCTGGCGCTTTAACGATTCTTGACGCCTGGTGGGGCTGATCGTATATACTCTTTTGTATTGGAGTATATACATGTCCTTTTATGTGCGCGATGAAACGACCGATGCTGCGGTGCGAAAGCTGGCACGCATGACGGGGCTAAGTCTAACCGACACGATCCGCCGTGCAGTTGAGGCCGAATTGGAGCGGCAGCGCAAGGTGGTTCCACTTGCCGAGCGGCTCAAGCCTTTGGTTGCGCGCTACCAAGCCTATCCCCCGTCTGGCGAAGAGGCGGATAAGGCCTTCTTCGACGCCCTGTCCGGAGAGGAGTAGTGTTCGTCGACGCATCTGCGGCCATTTCCATTTTGAGTGGAGAAGAAGACAGTGCAGCTCTTACTGCCAAGCTCGAGCGAGCGGACAAGGCGTTGATGTCACCTATTGCCGTCTATGAAACGGTCGCAGGCCTGGCGCGGAAACGCGCGTGTTCAGTGGGCGAGGCGCAGGACCTGGTTGACCAATTCCTTGCCGAGATCGGTGCCGAAATCGTCAGCATTTCCGAAGGCATAGGACGCGCCGCAATGGTCGCCTTCGAGCGTTTCGGAAAGGGACGCCACAAGGCCGACCTCAATATGGGGGACTGTTTCGCCTATGCCTGCGCGCGCGTGCATGGCGTCCCGTTGTTGTTCAAAGGCAATGACTTCATCCACACCGATATTGTGGCGGCGTAGGTGGATCAAAAGGTACTAGCCAAGCCGCGCTTTCTCCTCTATAGACCCCACCAATCCTGACAGAGAGACCTCTCTGGGCCGCTTTCGGCGGCACAATGAATTTGAATTCGGAGTACCGACCATGGCAGTGCCAAAACGCAAGACCTCGCCGATGAAGCGCGGTTTCCGTCGCTCGGCCGACGCGATTGCCAACCCGACCTATGTCGAAGACAAGGATTCGGGCGAGCTGCGCCGTCCGCACCACGTGGATCTCAAGACCGGCATGTATCGCGGTCGCCAGATTCTCGCGGCAAAGAAGTAAGCCGAAAGGCGAGCGGGCGCTGATGCGCTTTTTCTGATATCTCGACGGCCGGCCCCCAAAAAGGGTCGGCCGTTTTGTTTTTCCCGCCGCCGCCAGAAGCGGCCAAACCGGAGCTGAGGGCAATCATGAGCATGCGCGTTGAATCGGACACCATGGGCCAGATCGAGGTGCCGAATGACAAATATTACGGCGCGCAGACCGCAAGAAGCCTCCAGAATTTCGATATCGGCGGGGAGAAGATGCCCACCGAGATCGTCACCGCCTTCGGTGTCCTGAAAAAAGCCGCGGCGCTGGCCAATCACAAGCTCGGGCTGATGGATGAAGCCACGCGCGACCTCGTTGTCGCTGCCGCCGATGAAGTAATTTCGGGCAAGCTCAGCGATCACTTCCCGCTGGTGGTCTGGCAGACCGGTTCAGGCACCCAGTCCAACATGAATGTCAACGAGGTGATCTCCAACCGCGCCATCGAAATGGCCGGCGGTACCATGGGCTCCAAGAAGCCCGTGCACCCCAATGACCACGTCAATATGAGCCAGAGTTCCAACGACACCTATCCCACCGCCATGCATATTGCGGCGGTCGAGGCGGTCGAGGGCTATCTCTATGAGCGCGTCGAACTGTTGCGCAGCACGCTGGCTGCCAAGTCCGAAGAATTCATGGATGTGGTCAAGATCGGCCGCACGCATTTGCAGGATGCGACGCCCTTGACCCTGGGCCAGGAAATCTCGGGCTGGGTGGCGCAGATCGACTATGCCCTGGCCGCAATCAAGGCGACCATGCCGCAACTCAAGGAACTGGCGCTGGGCGGTACGGCCGTCGGCACGGGGCTCAATGCCCATCCGGATTACGCCGTGACTGTGGCGGCCGAGATCGCCAAACTGACCGGGCGCGATTTCGTCACTGGCCCCAACAAGTTCGCCCTCTTGGCCGGGCATGATGCCTTTGTCGGTTCGTCGGGTGCGCTGAAGCAACTCGCCGTGGCCTTCATGAAGATCGCCAATGACGTGCGCTGGCTGGCCTCCGGCCCGCGTTCGGGCCTCGGGGAAATCACCATTCCGGAAAATGAGCCGGGCTCGTCCATCATGCCGGGCAAGGTCAACCCCACCCAGTCCGAAGCCATGACCATGGTCGTGGCCCAGGTCATGGGCAATGACGCCGCCATCGGTTTCGCCGCCAGCCAGGGCAATTTCGAGCTCAATGTCTTCAAGCCCGTCATCGCCTACAATTTCCTGCAGTCGGTGCGCCTGCTGGCCGACGCCGCCAAGTCGTTCAACGACAATTGCGCCGTGGGCATCGAACCCGACCACAAGCGCATCAAGCAGCTGGTCGACCAGTCGCTGATGCTGGTGACCGCGCTCAACCGCAGGATTGGCTACGACAACGCCGCCAAGATCGCCAAGACCGCCCACAAGAACGGCACGACCCTCAAGGAAGAGGCCATCAATCTGGGCCTGCTGACGGCGGAAGAATTCGACGCCGAAGTGAAGCCCGAACAGATGGTCGGGCCGCTCAAGCTGAAGAAGTAGATCAAGAAGGCCCGCACCTCGGTGCGGGCCTTTTGCTTATTCGCCCCTGATCGCCGCCTCGATTTTCGCCACGTCGATCTTTCTCATCTCCATCATGGCCTCAAAGGCCCGTTTGCCAGCCTCGCCGCCGGCCTGCATGGCCTCGGACAGCACCCGCGGGGTGATCTGCCAGGAGATGCCCCACTTGTCCTTGCACCAGCCGCACATGCTTTCCTCGCCGCCATTGCCGACAATGGCGTTCCAGTAGCGGTCGGTTTCTGCCTGGTCCGCGGTGGCCACCTGCATGGAAAAGGCTTCGGTGTGCTTGAAGTGCGGGCCGCCATTGAGCCCGATGCAGGGAATGCCCATGACGGTGAAGTCCACGGTCAGCACGGCGCCCGCCTTGGTGGAGGGATTGTCGCTGGGCGCGCGATGCACACCGATCACCCGGGTGTCAGGGAAGGTCGCGGCATAGAAATTGGCGGCCTCTTCGGCTTCACTATCGTACCAGATGCAGATCGTGTTCTTGGCATTGGGCATGGGTTCCTCCTCTCGGGCCGGAACGGCCCCGAATTGTCTGCCGCCTGTGCGCGGCCGTCATTGCTGCGACGGTTCAGCATCCGGGATTTAAACAGCCATCGCATCATTGTTTTCGCGGATCGACTGCTTCCGCCCGCAAAAAACCTCTGGCATGGTGGCCGGCATTGATCCGGAGGCCTGATAATGACCGAGACCGTCATGATGCCCACCCCGCATGCGCCGCGCCCGCGCAGCAATGGTTTCATCATCCCGCTGCTGGTGGTGCCCTTCGTGCTCTACAATCTGGTGGTCTTCCTGTTCTTCGGCGGCAATCCGGTCAATTGGGGCGCGGGGCTATTTTCCATCCCCATGCCTTCGGGCATGCCCTGGGCCATCACTGCGGGCGATTTCCTGCTTGTGGTGGGCATCTTGCTCCTGTTTTTCGAGGTGCTCAAATCCACCAATACGGCGCGTTCCTCCATCATCGAGCATATGCTCTCCATGGTGGTTTTCGTTGTCTATCTGGTGGAGTTCCTGCTGGTGGGCGCGGCCTCCAGCTCAGTCTTCTTCCTGCTCATGGTCATGAGCCTGATCGACGTGGTGGCCGGTTTCACCGTCTCGATCACCTCGGCCAGCCGCGATGTCTCGATGAACTGAGAGCCTCAGGCGAGAACGGTCTTGCGATAGCCTTGCGGCATGCGCCGCTGGGTGAGGCGGGCCGTCTGCCCATAGGCCCCCACGGCGCCTTCCGGCGTGCCGATGCGACGGGTTCTTTGGGCCGGCATATGCGCACGGGCCGCAATGAGCTGGCTGACAAAGGCGGCAGTAGGGGTGCTGCGCGCCAGCGAGGGACGCGGGCCGGACGGGGCCTGCGCCACCGGCAGGCCGGAGGAGACTGTGTCGCTCTGTGTCAGTTCGGCCATCGACTGTACCATTTCGGGCCGTCCTGTGCCGGAATGGCACAGAACTCACGGCGCTCTACTCCTTAAGCAGCAAGCGCCATGCCAGATGGTAACAGTCTGTTAACGAATTTCGATCCGCAAACGTGATCGGTTCACAGGCAATTGCACGAAAAAGGCCGCTCGTGCTGAGCGGCCTTGCTGGTGGTTTGACAAGGGTCAGGCGTCAGAAATTGTCCTTGCCCTTGCGGATGGCAGCAAAGACATCGGCCGGGTCTGCGCCTTCAAGGCCATAATGCCTCGCCAGTTCCGGGGCATCGGCGCGCAGGAAGGGATTGGCCTTTTTGTCCGCGCCCAGATTGAACGGAATGGTCGGCCGACCGGCGGCGCGCAAGCTGTCCACCTCGGCCGCGCGGGCCTTGAGCGCCGCATTGTCCGGGTCGATGGAGAGGGCGAACCTAGCGTTGGACTGCGTATATTCGTGCCCGCAATAGACCAGTGTCTCGTCGGGAAGGTCGCGCAGGCGTTTCAGCCCCGCCCACATGGGGCCCGGCGTGCCCTCGAACATGCGCCCCACGCCCAGGGAGAACAGCGCATCGGCCGAGAACAGATGCCCGCCGGCACGATCGTAAAACACCACATGCCCTAACGTGTGGCCGGGGGTCGCCATCACCTCGAAGCTGGTTTCGCCCAGGGTGATGACATCACCGTCGCCCACCAGTTCATCCAGCCCTTCGATCTTGTCGGCCTCTTCGCGAGGGCCAACGACACGGGCACCGAAGGCGGCCTTGAGTTCGGGGATGGCTTCGACATGGTCGACATGGTGGTGGGTGATGAAGATATCGGTCAGCGTCCAGCCACGCTGAACCAGCGCCTCGCGAATGGCGGCGGCCTCAGGGGCATCAATGGCAGCTGTGCGTCCTGTGGCCTCATCATGCACCAGATAGCCGAAATTGTCGCTGCGGGCGGAAAACACATCCACGATCAGGCCCATCGGTCATCTCCTTTTCTCGATTTGCCTGCAAGCTAGGGAGCGCACCAGACAATGACAACCTCGGATTGGACAAGTTCACGGGCCTTTGGCACTGTCCGCTCATGACCAGCGACGTCACCCGCCTTATTGGTTTTTACAAATCTCCTCTCGGGCGCCTGTCCCGCGCCCTTGTGCGCGAGCAGGTGATGGAATTGGCCGGCGATCTCAAGGGACGTCGCGTCCTCGGCCTGGGCTTTGCCACACCTTATCTGCGCTTCACACTGGAGCCTGCCGAGCGGGTACTGGCCTTCATGCCAGCGCGGCAGGGGGCTTCTGCCTGGCCACGCGAGGGACCGTCGCGCACCGTGCTGTGCGACCCCCTGGAAATGCCGCTCACCGATGCGGCCATTGATCTGACCATTGCCATCCACGCGCTCGAGCATGTCGCCGATGCCGAGGAGCTGATGCGCGAGCTCTGGCGCGTCACCGCCCCCAATGGGCACTTGCTGCTGGTGGTGCCGCGCCGCAGGGGCATCTGGGCGCAGCGCGACAATACGCCGTTCGGCCAGGGCAATCCCTATTCGGGCGGGCAGCTCGACAAGCTGTTGCGCGACCACAGCTTCGTGCCCGAGGCGTGGCGCGATGCCCTGTTCCTGCCGCCATTCCAGTCGCGGCTGGTGGTCAAGTATCCGCGCTTCTTCGAGCGGGCGGGACGCCTGCTTGGACCGGCCATGAGCGGGGTCATTTGTATCCGCGCCCGCAAGGAGGCCTTCCCGGCGGTGCCACGCCGCAAGCGCGCGGAGCGTTATGTCAGGATGCCGGGCCTGAGCACGGCGACGGCCCGAAGCGGGTGATGATTGCGGTGCCTGCAAGCCGCCTCGACCACGGCAAGGGGCGGTCCTGGATGAGCGATGCCCTGCAATTCCGCGAGCCCGCTGCGCCGGTCTCTGGCCCTCACCGCGCCCGCGCCACGATTTTTATCCCCGGTGCCAAAACCTCCCACATAATGCCCTCATTCCTCTCGCGATAGGGCGGCCTGCAGCGACCAGTGGCGGGAGGGAAAGCCGGGCATGGGGCAGTCGCGTGCCGTCATGGTCTGGGGGTCGGCGGGTGAGAGTTCGCGCCTGCTGTCGGTCTTTTGATCGGCAGCTGAAAGCGGGTGCCCTGGGGGTGCTCGTGCCGGACAGCTCGCCAAGTTATCCCCTATCGAGAAATCCCGGCGTTCCCGAGGCGGCTTTCGTCTCAGTTTTTTAGTTTCAGGG